>ENA-UOOK01002659-UOOK01002659.1-fermentation-metagenome-genome-assembly--contig:-NODE-2659-length-21463-cov-7.968750_pt1 | contig 21463 bp, 16 predicted proteins | sample MGYA00245777_ERZ724023 | MGnify/ENA primary metagenome ERZ724023 (study PRJEB28704, sample SAMN03018312) | fermentation metagenome | biome: anthropogenic terrestrial biome; feature: soil; material...
TATCGGCCGGCGCTGTGATCAACTGTTGGAAAAATATTGGTGGCAAAACAGTCGGGAAAACAGATCAACAAGCTAGTCAGAAAAGAGAGACCATAACAACCCCATATATGTGCCTTGTATATCTGCATGAAAAGCCATAACAAAAGAACCGGGAGGGTTGGACCTTTCGGTTCTTTTACTTTTGCTATGGCCTTTTTTAAATGCAGTATGACAATAAAAGGGTTCATTGCTGTTCTGTGCTATGGAGTTCCGGAATACGTTTGGTGAAGGCAACAGTAAATGAACACGTAATTTAAGACACTTCCATGTATGATCAATTCAGGCTGGTTTGCCATGGCTTTGCCCCTTTTATTTCTGATTCAATTCTGAAACAAAAACCAGCTGAATATTTTTCTCTTCGAACTCGGGTATTATTTCGGTGATCGCTTCGGCCGTTACATCTCCTCCTTCAATGCCTGCATGGCCAATTGCAACGGCAAATCCTTTCTTCAGGGCAATATCTCCGGCTTGCCTCAGTCGTCTCACAACAAAACTTTTGGGCTGCTTTCCATCCAGGAACACGTCCCTGTCGTAGCACAATACGCCCTGTTCGTCGGCAACCTCCTTTCCAATGGGGTGCCTTGTTGTGCGGCTGTCCACAAAGAACATGTTCTTTTCCTTTAGAACACCCAATACAGCCGACATGACGGATTTATTGCTGCTTGCCCTGGAGCCCATATGGATGTTGGCCCCTACCGCATGGGGAACGTTGCTGATTGCCTCGGCGGTGAGCTCCTTTATTTCATCGCTTGTCATCCCGGACATGATTGGTTTTGGCCCTACCCAGCTTATTTTTCCACCATTCGCTTCCATAGGCAAATGAACGATAACTTCCATACCGTTTTCATAGGCATTTACGGCGTCTCTTTCGGTGTTTTCCAGAAAAGGCATGACAGCAAAAGTCAGGTGTTCTTTGATGGCCAGCATCTTGTCCAGGCCGGAATCGGTGGAGCCAATGTCGTCAATAATAATGGCAAGCTTTGCAGGGGGAGGTGGATTGTCCTCCTTATCAGAACGGTCCGCTGTTTCGTTATGATCCGGATCATTTGCCGCAGCGACTCCGTGCATGTTTTTGGGTGCATATGCCGATGGCTCCGCATGGTGGGATACAGCATACAGTATCCCTGCTACAATAAGGACGGCCAGAAGGACTGCCAAAACGATCTGAACCGTTTTTTTTTGGATTATAATTATTCTGCGCCCTTTCATACGATACGCCTTTCCAATATTTATCAGATCGTCTGGTTAGATCTAATGGCTTAGTTGACTAAATCTGTCCTCAGATAATTTTTTAATCTCAGACATTTTGGAATCTTTTTGTTCATCTGTTTGATTCATAAGGTCCAGCTGTTCTTGCAAATCGGCAACTTCCTGTGCTTTACTCTCATACTTTTCCTGTAATTTCTGAATCTGTTCATTCTTTGTCTGAAGTTCCACATCTTTGTTCTGCAGATCTTTTTGGAGTTGAGTAATACTGTCTTGCAGATTTTTCAGTTCCATTTGCTTCTGCGTTAATTGTGCTCGCAATAATTGGGCATTTTCCTTATATTCGTTTCCTTTCCGGAACAGTCCTTCAATATTTTGAATTGTTTGCTGTGCGTCTGTAAAAAAGACGGAAGTTCCGGCAGCCCGTACGGCAATTATGCCAAACAATACACTTACTGCCACTACCATTGAAGTGATTAGAACCTTTTTTTTCATGAAAAAACACCTCCATATTTATTCATATCATCTCTTCAAGAGGAATTCCTGATATCACTCATGTGCATGTGCATTCTGTCTCTTTCGACAGGGCTGTTGCTTCTTCCTCCTATCTATTAATACTCTTGTGCGGCTCGATTTATTCTAATGTATACATCCCATGTGTTGGTGCCTCTGTAGATTCAGGGAAAAATTCTGGTTCCCCATTGGATTTCTTCCGATAAGAGTTTCATTGAGAAAAATGAGACTATTGACTGGGCAATGGTTCAATATTAACGAATAGTTATAATTTTTTTGTAAGTTTTATAAAAATATCTATTGACAAGTATTTGTTATAATGCTAACATGTTAATCAAGAAACTAACATGTTAGTTGTTGCACGCGCGCATTCCTTTTCATTATTTTACAGATCCAACCTACAGCAGATGTTTTTGAGGAAACCGACAAGTATCTTGTACCCGGAAACTTTGATTGGAGGTCGATGAAAATGACAGAGAGTATCATCGGTATTTTGATGATCCTAACCTTTATCGGCATGATTGTCTACTGTGTCAAGGGTCATAACTTGATGGTTGGCTTCTTTGTGATGGCTACGCTATGGACGGTTATGGCTCTGATCGGCAATGCTATAAACCCCAGTCCCGCCATGGCAAAAGAAAACCTGCTCAGTGTACTTAAAAATGTATATCAGACTGGTCCGGAAGGCTATGCAAGTTCAATTCTGGTCAACATATTCTTCGGCGCTTTCTTTGGCCGTGTGCTGGTGGATACCGGAATTGCCGCTACTCTGATCCGCAAGGTTGTGGAGCTGGGCGGCGACAGGCCTCGTATTACCATGGTACTGCTTTGCATCGTTACTTCCCTTTGCTTTACCTCCATGACCGGCATCGGGCCTGTCATTTCCATTGCGGTAATTGTAATGCCCATCCTGCAGGCGTTGGGGATTCCCTCCGCCATTGCACTGTTCGCCTTTATGGGTTCCATCATGTCCGGAATCTGCGCCAATATCACCAACTTCACCCAGTACCAGGGTATCTTGGGCGGTATTGAGCCGGCTTTCCTCCAGCAATATGATTACAGCACCTACTTTCCCTTTGGCGTAGTTGCCATGATTGTTTGTCTGGTGGTGGTACTGATCGTTGCCAACCTGGCTCTGAACAGGAAGAAAGTCGTTCACGCCTGGGCTGCAGTTCCGTTCAATAACAAGGCGGAATTCGCCCCGTGGTATTCCTGGATATCGGTTATTCTTCCGGTCATTCTGGTGGTAACCGTGAAATGCCCAATCATTCTTGCCTTTATTGTATCCGCCCTGTATGCCTTACTTACCTGCGGCAAATTAAGGAATAAATTTTCTGGGGTTTGCCGTATGCTGGCCAAGCAGTTTGCTGACGGGGCAGTGGATGTGGCTCCTATGATTGGCTTTCTGCTGACGCTTGCCATGTTCAACAATGCGGCCAACTATGCAGCACCCTATTTTAAGAAGGTTATAGGCGGCATCTTCCCGACCTCTGCCTTTGCGATTGCCGCCTTGTTTGCAGTATTGGTTCCATTGGGATTCTTTCGCGGTCCAACCAACCTGGTCGGTTGCGGCACCGCCATTGCAGCGGTGGTGCTATCCATTACGAAATGGCCCATTGCTTATATTTATCCGTTGTTCGCCATTATGACCATTGTGCCGCAGCATCTTGATATCACACAGTCCTGGGTGGCCTGGGGCCTCGGTTATTCCAAAGTATCCTCCCGTGATTTCATGAAATATTCGATACCCACCGGATGGATTGCCGGAGCAGTCCTTTGTTTTGCAGCATTCTTCCTGTATGGCAATCTGGTCCTATAACTCCGGTTTCATAAGCTCTGCGGCATACTGCCAAAAGGTCTACACAGATGATTCCTTCCTCTGTGTTCACCTTTTGGCCTTTGGGCTGTTGCTTGCAATTGCCTGTGGGCCTAATTATAATTTATTCGTTGAAAGAGGTAAAGAGAATGTCAAGAACAGTGAGAATGGGCATTGATGTCGGCGGTACCTATACCAAGGCTGTTGCCATTGACAATACTACCCACAGGATCATCGGAAAATCCAGCGTTAAAACCACACATAGGGATCCCCGCGGCGTTGCGGCCGGCGTGGTAGAGAGTTTTGAAAATTGTCTGCGCGAAAACAACATTGACACCTCGGAGGTTGTTTTTGTAGCGCACAGTACTACTCAGGCAACCAATGCCCTTATCGAAGGTGATGTGGCTGTAGTAGGCATTCTGGGCATGGCAAGGGGCGGTATGGAGGGCTTTCTTGCCAAGCGCCAGGTGTGCCTCGATGATATTGATCTGGGCAGCGGCAAGAGCATCCATCTTGTCAATACCTTTATCAGTGCCAAACATTTTAACAGACAGGCGGTGGAACAGGCCGTAGATGAACTGGTGCGTCAAGGCGCACAGGTCATTGTATCTTCTATGGCATTTGGTGTGGACAACAGCGAACCGGAGCATCTCGTATACCAGGTATGCACCGATAAAGGTCTTCCTACCACTATGGCTTCGGATATCACCAAGCTATATGGCCTGACCCGCCGAACCCGCACTGCGGCTATCAACGCATCCATTTTGCCTAAGATGCTGGACACTGCCAACTCCACGGAGGCTTCAGTACGTGAGGCGGGTGTTACAGTGCCTTTGATGATTATGCGTGGGGATGGCGGCGTTATGGAAATCAGCGAGATGAAGAAGCGCCCGGTGCTGACGATGCTATCCGGCCCGGCTGCTTCGGTCATGGGCAGCTTGATGTACCTGCGCGCCTCCAACGGCGTGTATTTTGAGGTGGGCGGCACCACTACCAATATCGGTGTCATTAAAAATGGACGTCCGGCCATTGATTACTCCATCGTGGGAGGCCATGCCACCTACATTACCAGCCTGGATGTGCGTGTTTTGGGATGTGCAGGCGGCAGCATGGTACGTGCTGACAGAAAAGGAGTGATTGATGTCGGTCCACGCTCTGCCCACATTGCAGGCCTGGATTACTCGGTCTATAGTGATCCCAACGAGATGGAGGACCCGCAGGTCGAGTTCTTCAGCCCGAGACCCGGTGATCCGGCGGATTATGTGGCTGTCCGCTTTGCCAGCGGTAAGAGGGTCACCATTACCAATTCCTGCGCAGCCAATGTACTGGGACTTGTGAAGCCGGAACATTTCTCCTATGGCAGCGCTGAGGCGGCCCGTAAGGCGATACAGGCGTTAGCCGATTACTGCGGTACCAGCGTGGAAGACATCGCTACGCAGATAATGGAGTGTGCCTATGCAAAAATCGAACCGATTATCCTTTCTCTGGCCGACAAGTACAACCTGGAGAAGGATCAGCTCTCGCTGGTGGGAGTTGGTGGCGGTGCGGCAGCGCTGATTGTTTATTTCTCCAACAAACTGGGAGTCAGGTACTCCATTCCTGAGAATGCTGAAGTCATTTCATCCATTGGTGTGGCATTGGCTATGGTACGCGATGTTGTGGAACGCATTATTCCGTCCCCCAGCCAAAATGATATTCGTGCCATCAAGACGGAGGCAATCAATGAAGCCATCAGGAGCGGAGCCACTCCCGAGAGCGTCGAAGTGCATATTGAAATCGATACCCAAACTTCAAAAATCACGGCGATTGCCACCGGTTCGACTGAAGCCAGAGCCACCGATCTGCTCACAGAATGTGACGAAGGCGAGGCCCTCAGATTGGCTGCCGAGGACATGCGCCTGTCTGCCAAAGAGATCAAGCTGATTGAGAAAACCCGGTATTTTTATGTCTATGGGGACAAGACTTGTGTGGATGCCGGCAGGCCCAGTCCTATACGCATTCTGGACACCAAGGGCTTCATTAAGGTGCAGCGCGGCTGTGGCATGGCTCTGCGCACCACAGCAGAAAATTTTGAAGGTACGATCAGGCAGCTGTGGGATGATATGGCAGTCTATAAGAGCGAAGTCATTATTCGCCCGGATTATTATGTTTGCATAGGAGCCCGTGTAATAGATTTTTCCAGTTTGGAATTTGAACAGCTTAAGCTGCTGATTGGTCTTGAGGTAAGCACCCTTAATCCTGAAGACGAAGTGCTGGTGGCGGCAGCCAACATCCGTCAGAATTAACCGGGGACCAGCAGGCTTTGGACGCTTCATCACGCTGATAGCAGCTGGAATGTCTTTCAGAAGGATGGTAACTTTCTATGGTAGAAGGAACGCTGGGAACAATGCTGGAAAACCTGCGTACTGTGGACGACAGGACTTGGGGATGTTATGCTTTTTCACGCGATATTCTCTGTGACCGTATTCCTCCCGGGAAGAGGGATAAAATGATTCACAGGGCATTGGACTGTGGGGCACAGTGGGCTGAGCGGATACGGGCACGGACCGGCATATCGGATCCTTTTGGAATAGCGGAGGATCTGGGGCTGGATGTAGTGGAGAGCAGCCAGCCCATGACGGAGAGGAGAGTGCTGTTTGCGCAGTTTGTGCCGGATAAACGTATCGAGATCATGCGCCATCCGCTGGATATTTACGCCGGCCTTTATCAGAAACAGGCGGACAATGAACAAGCTGTGCTTTTCCCAACACCCGGGGAGGTGCGTGCGCTGCTGCTGGCACATGAGGTTTTCCATTACATCGAAGAGACCCATGCCGAGGAGATTTACACCCGTACCGAGTCCATCCGCTTATGGAAATTTTTATGCTTTAAAAATGATTCTACCATTCGGGCCATCGGCGAGATTGCGGCCATGAGCTTTGCAAAAACGTTAACCGAAGCCGACTACAGCCCTTTTATACTGGACGTACTGTTATTGTTTGGCTATCATCCGGCAGGTGCGGAAAGCATTTATGCGGATGTGATGGCGATTGCGAACCGTACGAAAATACAAGAGAAAGTGGAAACTGATTAATGTCAAGTGTTACTTTGAATGACCGGGTATACCGGAAAATAAAAGACGATATTATGTATCTCGTGCTGAAACCAGGCATTGCCGTCAGTGTACAAAAACTGGCGGATACCTATGGTTCAAGCCGTACCCCGGTGCGGGAAGCGGTTGTCCGGTTGCAGCAGGAGGACCTGGTGCGTATTTACCCACAGGCCCGCACCAGTATTTCCCTCATTAGCCTGGATCGTATTCAGGAGGAGCGCTTTATCTGCAATTCTCTTGAATTGTCTATGGTTGACAGCTTCATTAAAAACTGCAGCCAGTTGGTCATTGATACACTGGAAAATGTCATAGGCATCCGGCGCCGCGCCATGGAGCGTCAGAATTACCAGGAATTTTTCGATAGGGGCAACCGGTTCCAACGGATTCTGTTTGAGACGGCGGGGCAAAGTTTGGCCTGGAAGATCATTGAATCCTCCAATACCCATTACTGCCGCTTACGTTTTTTATCTCTCAGACACTGGGGATTCGATCCGGGGATTTTGCGGGAAGATGAGGCAATTGTGCATGCTGCCAGCCAGCGGGATGAAGACAGTATGCGCAGGGCACTGAGCAAACATCTGAGCAAATGGCAGGAAAATATTATTGGATTGCCCAGAATTTACCCAAATTATTTCACGGAATGACGGAATAAGAAGCGATCTTAGAAGGAGGTATATCTATGGATATTCGTTACAGCGCAAATCAAAAAGATTTTAAACGGTACACAACGCAGGAACTACGGGAGGAATTCCTTATGGAAAAGTTGTTTCTCCCGGATGATGTAACCGCTATGTATTCCCATGTGGATCGGATTGTGGTAATGGGTGCGATGCCCGTCCGGCAAACCCTGCACATTGAAAAAAACATTGACTGTTGGAAAAACTTTGGTGTGCGGTATTTTCTCGAACGGCGTGAGCTTGGAATCATCAATATTGGCGGCAATGGGACGGTAACAGCCGATGGTGATGTGTTTGAACTGGGGCATATTGAGGGATTGTATTTGCCAATGGGTACCCGCGAAGTCCTCCTGGGCGCCAAAAATCCCGATAATCCGCCGAAGTTCTATATGTGTTCCGTTCCTGCGCACAAGCCCTGCCCTGCGACCTATATTCCCTTTGGAAAAGCAATACACCGGGATCAGGGTACAGAAGAAGCTGCGAACGCCCGCACTATAAATCAATTCATTCATCCTGACGTGCTGGAAACCTGCCAGCTGTCGATGGGCTGCACCATTCTGAAACCGGGCAGTGTCTGGAACACCATGCCCGCTCATACCCACGAACGTCGTATGGAGGTGTATATGTACTTTGACATTCCACAGGGCAATGTGGTGTTTCATTTGATGGGGCAGCCTCAGGAAACACGCCATATTGTCATGACCAATGAGCAGGCAGTAATCAATCCATCCTGGTCGATTCATTCCGGCTGCGGCACTGCCAACTATTCCTTTATCTGGGCAATGTGCGGAGAAAATAAGGAATTTGACGATATGGATGGCATTGCCAATACGGATCTGCGTTAAATCCTGCCTGTTTCTCTTTTAAGAATATAAAAAGGAGGAAAAATCAAATGGATGCATTCAGATTGGACGGCAAGGTAGCATTGGTGACAGGAGGGTCGTATGGAATTGGGCTTGCGATCGCAAGCGGTTTGGCGCAGGCGGGGGCAAAGCTGGTATTCAACGATATCCGGCAGGATTTGGTGGATAAAGGGCTCAAAGCATATCAACAAGCAGGTATCGAGGTTCATGGATATGTATGCGATGTGACCAGCGAAGGACAGGTAAACGACATGGTAGCGCAAATAGAAGAGGATGTTGGCATCATTGACATCCTTGTGAACAATGCAGGAATCATCAAGCGTATCCCCATGTGCGAGATGACGGCAGCCGAATTCCGACAGGTTGTCGACGTGAACTTGAATGCTCCATTCATTGTGTCTAAGGCGGTCATTCCCGCTATGATGAAAAAGGGCGGCGGCAAAATCATCAATATCTGTTCGATGATGAGCGAACTCGGTCGGGAGACCGTTTCGGCCTATGCGGCAGGGAAGGGCGGTCTTAAAATGCTTACCAGGAACATTGCTTCAGAATACGGCAAATACAATATTCAGTGCAATGGGATAGGACCCGGTTATATCGCTACGCCTCAGACTGCTCCCCTACGTACCGAAGGGCACCCGTTTAACAGTTTTATTATCTCCAGGACGCCTGCGGCACGTTGGGGAACGCCGCAGGATCTGGTAGGCCCGGCTGTCTTCCTTGCCTCGCCAGCCTCCGATTTCATCAACGGTCATATTCTTTATGTTGATGGCGGCATTCTTGCCTATATTGGCAAGCAGCCCGAATAAGTGCTCTGGTCCAATGGAAAGCATGATTTCGAGTATAGGATTTTTATGAACTGCGGCATTGGCCTTGCCTTAACGGAGAGGCCAATGCCTGGTTCAAAAGACCTTTCAGCTTTCTTCTCTCATTCATTTATCCATCTCATACGGTTTTTCCCGGACCGGTGCGGCTCTGTATACCTTTTTTGGAATTGTCAACTATGTACACAATATGACGGGAGCCGTCCCATAAATATTGCCTGGCAGCTGGAGCGCCCGATTCCTGCCAAGTATCTGAAGAAGACAAACAAACTGGTGGGCAGGATCATAAATCTACAAAAAAGAAAACGTCAAATCAATATATGGAAAAGGGCATATAAATTTCGCGTATGACTTTTACCATTTTATCATTTTATCATTTTTCATTTTATGATAAAATTAAAAAGAAATCCGGCAGAATGATCCGTTTTTTGAAAAGGTCTTGCCTTGCTTACAGAGATATCGATTATACATGGGTAGGATGCAGAAAGGTGATGAAGAATGGCATTGGGTATGTATAGGGTGTTGATCGTGGAAGACGAGCCATGGACATTGCTTGGGCTGGTAAAGACCTTTGATTGGGAGGAAAAAGGATATCAGGTTGTTGGGCAGACCACCAATCCGGTGGAAGCCTTTGATTTTATATGTCTTGAAAAACCAGACGTTGTCTTTACGGATGTCCGGATGCCGGAGATCAGCGGAATCGAGCTGGTGAAGCGAACCAGGGAACTGGGCATGGATACGGAATTTATTATTATCAGCGGTTTTGCTGAATTTTCCTATGCCCAGAAAGCGCTGTCATACGGCGTTTTTGAATACTTGCTGAAACCTGTCGATGTGAATAAGGGAAATGCCGTATTGGACAAGCTCTTTGTGCATCTGCAGGCAAAAGACGGAGAGACGGACAAAGAGAAAAGGATTGCCGCAGACCATACTGATTATGAAGGACAGAACAATAGTGACATGAACGGTCTGATGGAATATATTGATAAAAATTACAAAAAAGACTTGAGCCTCCGGGATCTTGCAGACCGATTCTATATGAACTACAGTTATTGCAGTGAATTATTCAAAAAAATAAAAGGAGTTAATTTTACAGAGTATATCACTTATAAAAGGATGAAAGAAGCTGTCCGTTTGTTATTGGATTCCAATCGAACGGTAAATCAAATCGCACAGGAGGTAGGATACCGGGACTATTATTATTTCAACAAGAGGTTCAAGGCCATTTATCATCAGACGCCTTTTCAATACAGGAGAAACAGCAGAAAAGTGTAATGTTCTGTATTAGAGGGATGGAGGGATACGGATGAATCCAGGTGGAATGAAGATAAGGAATCAGTTAATTCTGATTGTTGTTATTACAACTTTCATAACGAATGCATTTTTGTTTGCCTATGATTTCAAAGTTGAGGCCCTGCTGAAGGACAAGACGAAGATATACGAGGAAAACACTCTGGAGAGCATAAGGAAAGAGATCGATTCCGTGGGGGAGGACGCCTGGAACGTAGCGAACATCCTGGCCTATAACAGTCAGATCCAGAGGTATCTGACCTCGCAGAATCCGCTGATCCGGACTGAGTTAAACCGATATTTACGTGAAATCATGCATTATTTGAAAAGAGCCAATCAGGATATCCTGTTTATCAAAATTACGGACAACAGCGGATACAGCGATTCGGTCAGCCGGATCAGCAGTATAGACAGAAAGTTTGTACAGCAGTATTCGAAAAGACGGAACAATCTGAAATCCGCGGAGTTTTCTCCCTTGATTATTAACGATTATCCCACGGATCGGGAAAACAGGTTCTGCTATGCTTTTCTGTTTCCTATCTATGATATACAGAAGGAATTCAAAGCAAGGCACAGGATCGGAACGTGTACCATATTTATCACAGCCGATTACATCCAAAAGATAATGGGGAAAGCCAATCGGTCCGGACAGCCCAACTTTTTTGTGGTGGATCAGACCAATACGATCGTGGCATCCAATTACGGGGATAGAGACAAAGATGCTGCGGGAACGGAATTCGTGTTGAAAAAAGCAGGATCAAAGGAGAAAGGCAGCAATATCCGGCAATTTCATGGCAAAAGCTATTATTGGAAAGAAGTCGGCCTGGAGAATATGGGATGGAGGGTAGTGAACCTGACCTCCACAAAATATATTTCGGATGATCTGCTGATTCTAAGGAGATTTCGTTTTGTTCTGCTGGGCATAATGCTGCTGTCCATGACTTTGGTCAACTCCGTCATGATCCGTCAGGTGACCCGGCCCATCAATACGATCATCGCTTTTATCAAGGATTCCAGGGGCGGTTATAAGGGCAGAAGGATACAAGTCATCAAACATCGTGAAATGGGCGAGCTTGCAGGCTATATCAACAATATGCTGGATGTCAGCGATGAGATGAATGAGAGAATAGTGGAGTCCCAGGCATCCCTCTATGAGATGAAGCTGGCGAAAAAGCAATCGGACCTATACGCCCTGCAAAGTCAGATCAATCCGCATTTCCTGTACAATACTTTGGAGTGCATCCGAAGCATTGCCATCGTATATGGTATCCAGGAAATCGTGAGCATCACGGTTTCCATGGCGGACATTCTGAAATACAGCATCAAAGCCAGTGATGTTGTGAAGGTTTCGGATGAAGTAAAATGCATTCAGGAATATATCAATATAATGAATATCCGGTATCAGGGGAAATTCAGGACTTCGGTGGAGATAGACGACCGGATATTAAGCAGCCAATTGCCCAAAATGACCCTGCAGCCCATTGTGGAAAATGCCATTTACCATGGATTGGAGCCAAAACTGGGAAACGGGGAGCTAAAGATAAAAGGAGTTCCAGGAAATGATAAAAACAGGAAATGCATCCGGTTTGAAATTACGGACAATGGGGTTGGAATGGATCCTGTCCTGTTGGATCATGTAAATGCGGCATTGAAAGAGCATAAGAAAGATCAGGAAGGAGAAGCAGGGACTTCCAGAAAAAGTATCGGCCTTTCCAATATTGAGCGTAAGGTCCGGATTCTATCCAATAACAAGTATGGTCTTCACATTGAAAGCGAGGCGGGGAAGGGCACCCGGGTAACTGTGGACATCGCTTCCCTCTAGCCCATGTGAAGAGCTGAACAGAGACGAAGTCTATAATCGGTCACTGTGGACATTGCTTCCCTGTAGCCTCCCTGTGGCGCTTGCTGACCGTAACCCATTGCCACGGCAGGCTGATACTGTCTGCCGCATTGGCGCCCCAACCTGCCCAGCCTGGTTCGCAGCGTTCCATGAAAAGGGTGTAACGCTGCTGATCCTATATTCCATAAATGGATCATTTCATATTATATATATGGGAATATTATACTATGAATGGAATCAAAAAATGAGCATTTCATTGAATAAACGAAATATACACCAAAAAAACAGAAATCTATCCATTTTGATTTGATCTCTCCAAAGATATAATATGAACTGTTAGCAATGGAAACAGAAGGGAGATCCATGTATGGAGACAGGAATGATTTCATCCTCCCGGTCGAAGACGGGGAGACCAAAAAAGAGTCTTGTCAGGGAGATTAAGGCGAATAAGCATATCTATCTGTTGATTTTGCCGGCGGTGCTGTTTTATTTGATTTTTCACTATGTGCCAATGTACGGAGTCACCCTGGCGTTTAAAAAATTCAACTTTGTAAAGGGAATCACCGGCAGCAAATGGGTTGGACTTACAAATTTCAAGTATATTATTTCAGAGCCGGAATTCTGGAACGCGTTTAAAAATACCATCATTATTAGTTTTGGCAAGCTGATCTGGGGCTTCCCCATGCCGATTATACTTGCCATCCTGTTCAGCGAGCTGCGGATGAACCGATATAAAAAAGTGGCGCAGACCGTATTTACCTTCCCGAACTTTTTGTCCTGGGTGATCGTAGCGGGATTTGTGCGGGCCATATTTGCAGATGAATCGGGAGTCTACAATGCCCTGATGACGATGCTGCATCTGCCTCAAAAGTCTTTCCTCGGAAATCCGAAGCATTTCCGATCCCTGCTCTACCTGACCGGTATCTGGAAAGGAGCGGGCTGGGGGAGCATCATATATCTGGCAACGATATCCTCTGTTGATCCTACTTTATATGAAGCCGCTGCAATTGATGGGGCTGGAAGAATACGGAACATCATTCATATAAAATGGCCTGCCATCAAATCGACCGTTGTTCTGCTTCTGCTTCTCAATATCGGAGGAGTAATGAGTGCAGGATTTGATCAGATTTTTAATCTGTATAATCCTACGGTATACAGCACGGGTGATATTATTGATACCTATGTCTATCGGCTATCTTTTGAGAGAGCTCCGAGGTTTGAAGTCAGTGTGGCTGTAGATACGTTTAAATCCGTTATCAATTTTATGCTGCTTTTTTCGGCAGATCGTTTTGCCAAGTTGATTGGCGAGAGAGGGATATTTTAGGAGGCAAAGTTATGGCGAAACAGGATATGGAGAGTAAGACAAAAAGGAGATCGTCTGTCAGCTACATGACAAAACGTTCACCGCTTGATGCGGTAATATTCGTCATTATCACCTTGGGGTTTATCATCATGGTGTATCCTTTTTACAACTCATTTTTGATTTCCATTGTCTCAAAGGCGCAGTACCTGAAGACACCTTTTATGCTGTATCCAAAGGATGTCACCTGGCAGTCCTATGAGATATTGTTCAGGACCCCGACTTTGTGGGACGGGTATAAGGTAACCCTGATCGTTGTTTTCTTTGGGGTTCTTTATAATATGTTTCTGACGACCACCCTGGCCTATGGGCTGTCCAGGAAGAGATTTCCCGGGAAAGGCATCCTCATGAACCTGATTATTGTAACGATGTATTTCGGAGGCGGAATGATCCCTTCCTATTTGTTGATAAAAAAACTCGGGCTGATGAACAGGATATCGGCACTGATCCTTCCTACGGGGCTGAATACCTTTTATATGCTTATTATGAGGAATTATTTTCAATCGCTTCCTGCCAGTCTGGAGGAATCGGCAAAGATCGACGGCGCCAGGGATCTGACCATCCTCTTTCGGATCATCCTTCCCATATCGGCTCCGGTTATTTCCACGATCACCCTGTTCTATGCGCTGGACAGGTGGAACGACTGGTTTGGCGCGGTGCTTTACATAAAGGACGTGAAAAAGTATCCTTTGCAGCTGGTGCTGCGAAACGCCCTGTCCATTGTAATTACGCCGGAAATGGATCATGTTTTGAAGAACAGCATCAAGAACAAATCTCCTATGGGATTAAAAATGGCTGCCCTGTTTTTATCTATGATCCCCATTATGTGTGTTTATCCATTCGTACAGAAATATTTTGTCAACGGTATTATGGTGGGGGCCATAAAAGGTTGATTTTAAAACTAAGAAGGCCTTGCTTTTTTAGTTTGTAAAATAGAATATAATATATTGGGAGGAAACATTGATGGGAAAAAAGAAGAGACTCATTTCATTATTCTGTTTACTTGCCATGCTGTCCGCCGTATTTATGGGATGCAATGGCAGTAAAGATGCCAGTTCCAGGGCAAATGAAAAGGGTAAACAGAATGAAAATACCGGCAATATGGACAAAAAGCTCAAGTTAACGATTGCAGATCTTTCGGAATACGATGTGGAGGATCCCATGTACAAGATCCTGGCCAAGAAGTTCAATGTCGAGGTGGATCCTGTTGAAATATCGTGGGATACCTGGGAACAACAGGCGAACACCTGGATAGCGGGTGGAGATATGCCGGATGCGCTGGACTATGAACTGAAGCCGGAAAAGATGGAAATTCTGGGAGAATGGGCGGATCAGGGAATCCTGAAGGAGATACCCAGCCTTGACAAATATCCCAACATGAAAGCTCTTTATGATCAAATACCGGAAGCGGAACATTTGAAGGTGAATGGGAAATTATATGCGTGGCCCAAGCTCCGCGGGGACAATCCCTATAATTCCATTGATTCCAAATCCATTGCCTATCGGAGAGATTGGGCGGAAAAAGTTGGTATGGCAAAGGAAAATGATGAATATACCATTGATGAATTTCTGGAACTGTTAAAAAAATTCAAGGATGAGGATCCGGGTGGACAGGGTACGCTGCCCTATTCCGAGGTTTCCTATTTCTTTGGGTATATTGCAAATTCCCAGTATGATAAGTTGACTAAGGATGTATTGAATTACGAAAAGAAAGACGGTAAGTTTGTATGGATCCCGGCTCAGCCTGAAGCTGTGGAAAATGTGAAATTTCTAAACCAAATGTATCGGGATGGATTATTCTGGAAGGACTTTTATTCTACGGATGATGGTACCATGATCGACTATTTCAATGCAGGTAAATTGGGAGCACTGACAAACAACTGGACAATTGGCAGAATCAATGATACCAGGAAAAGCATGATAGAAGTGGATCCAAACCTTGATTTTGAGAAGGCAGTTGGTATTGTAAAATTAAAGGGAAAAGACGGAAAGATGTTTAACACCGAATATGCCAACTGGTGGAGCGCCATGCTGTTCAACGGCCAAATGGAAGATGCAAAAATGGACCGGCTTATGAGCATTATAGATTGGATGCATGGAGAGGAAGGAACCCGGATGGACTTCTTCGGCATTGAAGGCAAAGACTATAAAATGCAGGATGGCAAAATGCAGCTGCTGTGGGAAAAGAATGAAAACGGTGATCTTGTGAAACCGGCCTATAAGGCGCAATTCCGATATATGGGTTCCTTGGGCGGGGAGTTCAATATGGAAGACCCCAATGTTCCGGAATATGTAAAAAATCTCTATCTGAATCATATCAAGGACCAGACACCTGAGGCAGCAAATATCCGGAAAAGGGATCTGGACCTGGTATACTTCAAGGGAAAGAATATGACAAAATATGTGGACTTTGCACAGGAAACTTTTGATGAAATCCTCCAAATCACAATTTCCGCAAAAGGACCGGAGGATGCGGAAAGCAAATATACAAAGTGGGTGGAGTCCATGATGCCCAGGGTTCAAAAGGTACTGGATGAATTGAATTCCAGCCTCTAAACGGGCAGCAGAAAGGAACATTATGCCGGATGGCGGCTTCAGGGCTTTCTTTTGGGTACCTGGAAGGAATTTGCTTTCTTACATCAATAGAAGGATCCGATGGGATAGTAAGATCATGATAGGATCATGAAATATCATGAAAAGAAAGAGGTTTGCAGGATGAGGAGAATTGTAAAAAAAGTAATTTGCCTTGGAGCTTGTGCTGCAATGATGACAATAACGCTTCCTGGTATGCCCATGAAAGCCCGCGCCGCATCGGATGTCACAATTCATTGGAATGATCTAAAACAGGAAATTGATGGCTTTGGGGTATCCCAGGCAGACTGGTCCCATGCGATTTATGACATGCAGGGGCCGGTACGGGATGAGATAATGGATCTGCTCTTTGACCCGGATAAGGGCATTGGTGCATCCATATTCCGGGGATCCGTATTTGCAGACTTCAACCCTGTGCCGGGAGAGTATGATTTCAATACAAGACCCGACCAGGTCTGGGTCATGCAGCAGGCCCAGGCAAGGGGCGTTGACAAAATCATTGCGACAAACTGGAGCCCGCCGGCCTGGATGAAAACCAACCAAAGCACAACCCATGGCGGATATCTGAAGCCGGAATGTTATGGGGACTATGCAGGTTTGCTGTCCGGGTTCATCAGGGAATATCGCCAGCGATTCGGCATTGATCTGTATGCCATATCCATGTGCAACGAACCAAACTCCATGAAATTTCTCTCATGGGATTCCTGTGAATGGAATGCAACAAATATTCAAGTCTTTCTCCGGGATTATCTGAAACAGGAAATGATCGATCAGGGGGTGGCGGATACCAAAGTGATTGCGGCGGAGCCTTCCTGGTGGTCCGAGGATCTGATGAAGGACGCATTGAACGATCCGGAATCCTGCGGGAGGATCGACATCGTCGCCGCCCATAATTATCCAGTTCCCATCATAAATCGGGAGCTTCCAACGAAACCTTTTAAAACGGCTGCCGATAAAGGGAAAAAGGTGTGGATGACAGAGGTGTCCCAGGAGGATTCCTATGATACGGGAATGACATCCGGGCTGAAGTTTGCGAAGCAGATCCATCACTTTATGACCGATGCCAACGTCAATGCCTGGCTGTACTGGACCGGGGCAATCCCCGGAAACAATGATGAAGGGCTGATCAATGTCTATAAAGATACCAACACCTATCAGCTTACGAAGAGATACTATGCCTTCGGGAACTACAGCAAGTACATCAGGCCCGGATATGTGAGGATCGGGGCGACGGACAACCCCATGCGGGGAGTGTATGTTTCCGCATATAAAAACCCGGATACTGGTAAATTTACCATCGTTGCAGTCAATGACCGCGACAGTACGGCGCAGTTCAATATCCTCCCGGACGGGTTTGCTCCCGCCCGCCTTACCCCTTATATTACAAATGACAGCCTCAATATGGAGCCGGGGCATGATATTGTTTCCACAGATGGGAAGTTTCAAACGGCGCTGCCCCCAAAAAGTGTTACCACCTTTGTAGGAGGAAAGGATTCTCCGGCGGGTCTGTTGGGCCGGTAAAACCAGGAAATTTTTGGACGGGGCAAAGTAGAAGCCGATAACTGTAAGGACCTTACAGTTATCGGCTTTGTCTTTTAAAGCTTTCGAACTTACTTGCATTATGCAGGACAAACGAGCCACAGGGGTTATTTTAGACATACAAAGCGGAAAAGGATATAATGGAAGGGTCAGGGCTTGCTCTTACATTTGTACAGTTCGTTTTTTGGAGGAGAGATATCTTGATAAAGCCAGGTCTCTATGAACAAGTCATCAATGCGGGAATCAGCCGGGAACTGTCGGATGTCCCGGCAGCCCGGAAATCCGTCGCGCCCATTGATCAGGCAGAAGCGTCCAAAGTGCTGTCGCAATATTTATCTGCCGTGGTGCAGAAAGGCCTTGAGAATGTGCTGGATCACGGCGGGGACCTTTCCTCTCAGCCTTACCCCTATCAGCAGGAGATATTGGACAGGCTTCTTGCTGAGCGGGAAGTGCGGCATCAGTACCGTAATCTCGTCGTTGCCGCTACCGGCACCGGGAAAACGGTTATCTCGGCACTGGACTATCGCCGTTATTGCCGGGCTCATCCCGGAGGGCGGTGCAGGCTGCTGTTCGTGGCTCATCGGGAGGAGATCCTGAAGCAGAGTCAGGCGACCTTTCAGGGAGTTTTGAAGGATCCGAACTTTGGAGAACTTTTTGTCGGCTCCTATAAACCGGACCGTATGGACGATTTGTTTCTTTCCATTCAGACGATGAATTCTCAGGCTCTTTATGAGAAGCTGCCGGAGGACTACTATGACTTTATTATCGTGGATGAGTTTCATCATGCCGCCGCGCCAACCTATCAGAAAATGCTGGAGCATTTTCATCCAAAGATTTTGCTGGGACTGACTGCCACTCCGGAGCGGATGGACGGCAAAAGCATACTGGGTTATTTCGGAGGCCGGATTGCTGCGGAAATTCGTCTGCCAGAGGCCATTGACCGGAAGCTTTTGTGTCCGTTTCAATACTTTGGGGTAGCCGATACGGTGGATTTAAGTGATTTACGCTGGACCCGGGGAGGTTATGACAAATCAGAGCTAAGCAATCTGTATTCGATGAATCGTTTGGTGGCGGAGCGCCGGGCCGATCATATTATCCGTTCGCTGGACAAATACATAACGGACCGGGAGGATGTGAAGGGACTGGGCTTTTGCGTATCCGTAGAGCATGCCGGATTTATGGCGCATTATTTCAATGAAAATGGCATCTCTTCTGTCTCGCTGGTCGGACAATCTGCTGAAGCGGATCGGGCTGCGGCAAAGAAAAGGCTGGTGTCCGGCGAGATCCACTTCATCTTTGTGGTGGATATCTATAATGAAGGCGTGGACATACCGGAAGTGAATACGGTGCTGTTCCTCCGGCCGACGGAGTCGCTGACGGTTTTTCTGCAGCAGCTGGGCCGCGGCCTGCGTCTGGCGGAAAACAAGGATTGCCTGACGGTATTGGATTTTATCGGGCAGGCAAACAAGAGATATAACTTTGAGGAAAAGTTTGCGGCGCTGCTTTCCAATTCCAGTCACAGTGTGCAGCATGAGCTGAAAAATGGCTTTCTCTCTGCACCGAAGGGCTGTTATATCCAGCTGGAAAAGAAAGCGGCGGAATATGTACTGGAGAACATAAGAAGCTCGTTCAGCATGAAATCCGGGCTGGTCAGCCGGATCTCCACTTTTGAAGAGGACAGTGGACTGCCACTGACATTGGCGGGCTTTGCGGATTACTATCATCTGGATATCCGAACAATTTACTCGAAATCCAGCTTTTCACGATTGTGCGTTCTGGCAGGGGTCAAAGAGGATTTTAAGGAGCCGCTGGAAGAAACAATGACAAAGGCATTCCGCCGCATTCAGGCCATCGATTCCCGCCGCTGGATTTCTTTCTTGCTGGATATTCTTCCAAAGTGCAGGGATGTGGATTTTGATACGCTGCCGGATCTTTCGAAACGAATGATGCAGATGTTTTACATTACGATCTGGCAAAAGACGGTGGAAGATTGGATCAGTGAGGAAGTCCGGGCCAATCTGAATGCTCTGTCGGATAGCCCGGTCATGCTTTCGGAGCTGATGGAGCTGCTTGCATATAATTATGACCGGATCGATTTTATCGATGAACCGGTGAATCCGGGATTTGCCTGCCCATTGGATTTGCATTGCAGCTACAGCCGCGATCAGCTGCTGGCGGCGATGGACTATAAAAAGCCGGCCAACATCCGGGAAGGTGTAAAGTGGCTGCCGGAAAAAAAGATGGATATCTTGATGGTGACGCTGAACAAATCGGATAAGGATTATTCCCCTAGCACCATGTATCGCGATTATTCAATCAATGAAAATTTGTTCCATTGGCAGAGTCAGAGTACGACGTCGGAAAATTCTCCTACCGGGCAGCGCTATATCCATCACCGGGAACAGGGGAGCAAGGTGATGTTGTTCGTTCGGGAGTATAAAACGGACCGGGCCGGTGCGGCTCCGTATACCTTTTTGAGAATTGTAAACTATGTACAGCATGACGGGAGCCGCCCCATGAATATTACCTGGCAGCTGGAGCGCCCGATTCCGGCCAAGTATCTGAAGAAGACAAACAAGCTGGTGGCAGGATAACAGACTGCTTTCCAGGATAACAGACTGCTTTCCTACCTCAGACCGCTGCAGATCTGATGCAGCAGCCTGCCGCTTTTGTCCTGTTTGTATTCCCAGAACATGGCGCCGGCCAGCCCTTTCTCCCGGATATACCGGGTCTTGTGGGAGATGGATTCCTCATCCTCATAGGTGATGAACGTATCTCCGTTATAAAGGTAAGGCGCTTTGGCATCCTCGTCCCAGTAACGCACAAATCCATTTTTTACGGAATATCTGGCCTTAATATCGGAATAGGAGTAAGCTCCTCCATCCGGTCCTTCTCCTCCGGCTGTTTGGCCAAGACCATGATTTCTGTTTGCCACGGAGGACCAGCCCCGGCCGTAGAAAGCAATTCCCAGGACAATTTTCTTTGGCTCCACTCCGGCATGTAACACAGTGCAGACCGCGTCATCGCAGCAAATGGCATCCGGGGTACTTTTGGACCGAAACAGACCGGTATGATGTCCGGTCTTCGGATCCCCGCCTCCGCACAGATCATAGGTCATAAGATTCAGATAATCAAAGCAGGGGATCAGTTGATCCATTTCCAGGGCCTCCACATATCTCGGGCCGGAACCCATTGCCATGGTAAGCTGATATTGCCTGCCGGACTGATGCCCCAGTCTATCCAGCCCGTCCCGCAGCTGTTTCACAAAAAGGGTGTAATGCTGCTTGTCCTCCGGGCGTGCCGTAATCCCGCCGTGATCCATGCCGGGATATTCCCAGTCCAGATCCACGCCGTCGAAATCATTGGCCGCTACAAATTCAAGGATGCTGTCCACAAACACTGTCCGGCTGCCCCTGGTAAGGACGGCATCGGAAAAGCCGTCTGCCTGCCAGCCTCCAATGGATATCATGGTTTTCAGGGAAGGCTTTTTCTCTTTCAGCTCCCTGAGCTGATCCAGGTTTTTCATATGCTTCCCGGACAGCTTCCCGTTTGAAACGGCTGCAAACGCATAGTTTATATGGGTCAGCCCGGATACGTCGATGTCCTTTGCTTTCCAGTGACCGGAATCCCCAAGATAGGCCATGATTATATATTCCATGAATGTATCACCTCGTTTGTATTGATAGGATGATTATACTATGTATGGAATGGAAAAACCATGATGCAGTCAGGAAAAAATGTCTTCTACAAATAAGAGAACTCAAACTTCGCATATGGATATAGGCTATGAACCTTGAAAATTCAACAAGAAGC
>ENA-UOOK01002660-UOOK01002660.1-fermentation-metagenome-genome-assembly--contig:-NODE-2660-length-21457-cov-15.420148_pt1 | contig 21457 bp, 19 predicted proteins | sample MGYA00245777_ERZ724023 | MGnify/ENA primary metagenome ERZ724023 (study PRJEB28704, sample SAMN03018312) | fermentation metagenome | biome: anthropogenic terrestrial biome; feature: soil...
CAAGCAATCCACCGGTAAATAACAAGATAATTGCAAGTACCACGCCTAATATATTGTTATCTTCAACACTCTTGAATAATCGATAAATGTTCCAAAAGATACCAATGAAAAAGGCAAGAATTACTTTAATAAGCTTGGAATTTCCATCCATCCATTTGATATAAGCTTTCATTAATAGTTCTCCTTTCATAATATTTATTTCACCTTTATTATAACATAATTATAATAAAACTAAAAATAAAAATGATGATTTTTAAGTTTTCCTTTAAATTACCATAATTTCTTCCGTTTTTTTCTTTCCAATTTCTTCCATCTTTTCAGTGTATCGATTGGTAAGCGTTTGAACATCTTCAATATAGCCATGTTCAGAATCTTCAGGTAAATCGAGTTTTTTAATTAGTTCGTTACCTTCTCTTCTAATATTACGAACCGCCACTTTACCCGCTTCAACAAAACGTTCCACATCTTTACATAGTGTTCTTCGTCTTTCTTCAGTTAATACCGGTAAAACCAATCTAATTCCTATCCCATCGTTCTGTGGGGTTAAACCAATTGGTGAGGTTCCGATCGCATACTCTATTTTCTTTAAGACTGATTTATCAAAAGGTTTAATGTAAAGTTGATTCCCTTCTGGTACAGAGATTGAAGAAATTTGTTTAATCGGTGTTTCAACACCGTAATACTCAATCGTAATTTGATCTAATAAAGCAGGGTTTGCTCTACCAGTTCTGATGGTCGCAAATTCAGCTTTCGTGGCTTCAATGCTTTTTTCCATCTTTTCTTCTAATTCAATTAATAGAAAATCTGCTTGTTCATTCATTTATGTTAAACCTCCCTATTTAACGATAGTTCCAATCTTTTCGCCTAGAATAGCACGCTTAATATTGCCTTCTTGTTCCATATTAAAGACGATTAAATCGATTTTGTTTTCATGACACATAGAAGCGGCCGTTGAATCGATTATTTCTAAACCGTTATCTAAGACAAATTTATGTGTCAGTTCATTATACATGATAGCATTCTTATGTTTACGAGGATCCTTATCATAGATACCATCTACCCCATGTTTTGCCATTAAAATAACTTCACAATCTAATTCAGCAGCTCTTAATGCAGCAGCGGTATCAGTAGAAAAGAACGGAGAACCGGTTCCTCCCACAAAGATTGCCACAACACCATTTGATAGGTGCTTATCGGCTTTTCTTCTTATATATCTTTCGCAAACTTGGTTGACTTCAAGCGCACTTTCAACTCTAGTTGGAACATCAAGTTTTTCAAGAGCGTCTTGGAAAGCAAGCCCGTTCATAATAGTAGCTAGCATACCCATGTAATCGGCTTGAGCACGATCCATGCCCATTTCCTCAGCCGTTTTACCGCGCCAAATATTGCCGCCTCCAATCACAATTCCAACTTCTACACCCAAGTCATGAACTTCTTTGATTTCTTTGGCGTATTTTAAGACTGTTTTTGGATCTATACCAAATTCTGTGTTGCCTTTTAAAGCTTCTCCACTCATTTTTATGATGACGCGTTTATACATAAGCCTACCTCCTAAAATGTATTTAATTAACCTTTAATTTGAGCTTGAACTTCTGCAGCAAAGTCTTCCTTGCGTTTTTCGATGCCTTCGCCAACTTCAAGTCTAACAAATAATTTAACGGATGCTTTATTTTGTTTTAAGTATTCTGAAACTGAAATGTTTGGATCTTTAACATAAGCTTGATTAACCAAACATACTTCCTTAAGTTCTTTATTCAATCTGCCTTCAACCATCTTTTCAATAATGTTTTCTGGTTTTGGTTTTTCAGCTGTTTTATTTTCTTCTAATGCTTGATTTAAAAGAATTGATCTTTCTTGTTCAATCACGGATTGTTCGATTTCATCTTGAGTTAAATATTTAGGGTTTTGAGCAGCAACATGCATGGCAATATTTTTAGCAAGTTCTTCATCACCTTCAACTAAAGCTAAGGCAGAAATCTTACCACCCATATGTTTGTAAAATCCGAATGTTTGATTATCATCTTTAATAATAGTTTTAACTCTTCTTAAGGTAATCTTTTCACCAATAGTTGCTGTAGCATTGGCTAAAACGGTTTCCAATGATTCACCATTAGATTCTAATTTTAAGGCTTCTTCATCTGAGTTAACCGTATTATTGAATAACACCGTTCCAACTGTATCGATTAAGTTTAAGAATTGTTCGTTTTTACTAACAAAGTCTGTTTCACTGTTAACTTCATATAAAACAGCTTTATTGCCTTCCACAATGCCGTTTGTTAAACCTTCAGCAGCAATTCTTGCTCCTTTTTTAGCGGCTTTAGCGATTCCTTTTTCTCTTAAATATATTACGGCTTGTTCAATATCGCCGTTAGTTTCTTCAAGTGCCTTTTTGCAATCTAGCATCCCCGCACCTGTTAAGTCTCTTAATTCTTTTACTTGTTTTGCTGTAATCATAGTTTAAATCCTCCTATTAATTATTATATATGATTCTATTTATTTTATCAATTTGTAAAAATAAAGGGATGTTCCCATCCCTTTGTTATTATTCTTCTATAGATTCTAATGCTTCAACTAATTCTGCTTTTTTCATAGACGAGTAGTTAGGAATGTTATTATCTTTTGCAAGTTCTCTAAGTTCAACAACTTTTAAAGCGTTAAGATCTTGTTTTTCTACGACATCTTCTTTAACTTCTGGTTTAACCACCGGTTTAGCTTCTACTTTTGGCTCAGGTTTAACTTCTACTTTTGGGGCAGCTTTAAATTCTGGCTTTGGTTCAGCTTTATAGTCTGGTTTAGCAGATCTTTGTGGTCTATCGTTTGAATATGAAGTTGGTTTACCACCTTGTTTAGGTTGGTCAGAGGAGTAACCTCTTCTTTGAGGACGTTCTTTATTAATTGCTTTTTCGCTTGCCTCATTCATGTTAACTTCTTCATTATCTTCAAACTTTTCTACCATACCGCCTTGAGCTTCAATAATGGCATTACCCATGACGTAAGTAATTAGTTTGACGGCTCTAATAGCGTCATCATTTGCAGGTATTACATAATCGACATCATCAGGATCACAGTTAGTATCTACGATACCAAATACTGGAATACCAAGAATTCTTGCTTCTCTAATCGCATTAATTTCTTTTCTTGGGTCAATGATGAACATCGCCTCAGGTGTCTTTTGCATTTCTTTAATACCACCTAAGAATTTTTCTAAACGGTCACGTTCTTTCTTAAGACCGATAACTTCTTTCTTAGGAAGTAAATCAAATGTCCCTTTTTCTTCCATTTCGTATAAATCTTTAAGACGTTTGATTCTTCTTCTAATGGTCTTAAAGTTTGTTAGAGTTCCCCCTAACCAACGTTGATCTACGTAATATTGGCCTGTTCTTAAGGCTTCTTCTTTAACCGCTTCTTGGGATTGTTTTTTTGTTCCCACAAAAAGCACTTTACCACCGTTTGCGACGATTTCGTGCATAGCAGCGTATGCTTTTTCGATTTCTTCAGCGGTCTTTTTTAAGTCGATGATATAAATACCATTACGTGCTGTGTAAATGTATTTAGCCATCTTAGGGTTCCATCTTCTAGTCGCATGACCAAAGTGAACGCCTGCTTCAAGTAATTGTTTCATTGAAACGACTGACATTTTTCTTCCTCCATTTGTTATTTTTCCTCTGCTTAACATACGTTATTTACCACCTTTTATAGGCACATGGCGATAACTGTTTAAGCATGTGTATTTTAATGCCTTATTAAATATACCACAATAAATGATTAAAAGCAAGAAAAAAAGAACCTTTTAAAGGCTCTTTGTTGGTGATGAATATCGTTTCATTAAATAACTATCCTTTTGTAAAACAGGTTGTTCTTTTAAAAAAGTCATTAATGGGGTATAAAATAACCCCACACTAACCGCGCCACTTAACGCCATTAGGGCTTCAAATGGTAAGTCTGCTATGAAATAAGCCCGTATATTGATTCCAAATTGATAGGAGGAAAATGGGATAAAACTCATCCCATAGATAAAACCAAATAGGAAGGCAAATACCATCATAAATAGTGGCGAATCAAACTTTCTAAATACCGTTGATAATAAAACCGGAATCATACTCCATGCAAGAAGCATTGGTGTAAAAATGAAGGGATTCAATGAGCCATTATAAAGATTATCAGCCATCGTATGAAGAAGAATAATGACCATTGTCTTCTTAAAGCCCACTATTTTTGTATAAACAATAAATAGTAACACAGTCAATTGGATATTTGGGATGAAGGCAAGTGCTTGTTCCACAGTAAAAACAATGACTGTAAGCATTGCGATTACGGCTAGATCAATTACTTTTTTCATCTAATCACCATCCTGTGACAACAAACTTATAGGTATTTCCATCGATAACATCCGTACTTGATACGCCTGTTACAGCATATTCTTCATTAATATAGAAGGCAAAGTATTCTTGATTACCCAAGGTAACAACGACCCCATTATAGGCCATCTCCGTGATATTAGCGCCCCACTCAGAATCTGTATAAACTAAATCTAAATGATAATCTAGTAATTCAAACACGGTTGAACCATTCTCAATAATAAAGGTATCTTGAAACTTGAATTCATCACCATCATATACTGCAACAATGGCACTAATTTCACCTTCTTTTGGTGTTTTGTCATCTTGACAACCAACCACCAAAAACATTGAAATAAATAATAAAACTACACTTAATACTTTCTTAATCCTAGACATTATTTTTCCTCCAGTGTCCTTTAAATAAAAAAATCTATACTGGGTAAGTATAGAAAAATAACTTCATATGAAAGTTAGAATTTCGCTCACCCAGGCAAATACTTTTAAACATCAGGTAGGTCTCCCGGCTTAGGCTTATCCTTATCATACCTTCTCGAACTAATGTTCAATGGTTATTATGACTTGTATCCATCACGGTTGCTGGGGCAGCAAAAGATTAATCACTTTTTTCCCTGTTATGCACCTTATGTTTGATTAAGTTAATTTCATTATATAGTATCTATTCGCTAGATTCAAATTAAATTAAATTATGTTATTTTTTTATGACAAAAAGATCCTTATTTTGTTTTGTCACTTGATCCAAAACCACCAATTCTTTGAATCGTTGGTGTTTTATCATCCACCGTTTTTAAGTACTCAATAAAAATACCTTGAGCGATTCGTTCCCCTTTTAATACGGTTACCGCCTCATCACCTAGGTTAATTAAAGGAACCATAATATGACCTTCATTATTAGGATTATTAAAATAATCCGCATCAATCACGCCAACATTGTTGGCCATGGTTAAGCTTTTCTTTAAAGCCAATGAACTTCTAGGGAAAACTAGTAAAACTTCATTGGTTGGGATAGATACTTTTAACCCTGTTGGAATCATTTTAATTTCTTTAGGGTTAATGGTAATATCTTCAATTGAAGCGAGGTCATAACCTGCAGAACCATTGGTTGCTCTTTTAGGTTTTGTAACCCCTGAATCTTTATATTTTTCAATGATATGAAACATCCTCATAATAAATGCTCCTTTATATATTTTAAAATGGTATTTTCTCTTTTTAGGGTTGTATAGGGATGAACCAAATGAACTTCACCTTTAGAGCGTCTTTCTATTTCACTGTTGTTTTGATTAATTGCTTCATCTGGGTAGACCCATCTCGCTTCCATCCCATAATGAATTTCATCTTTATTTCGGTGTGTATTTTCAAAATAATCAATTTCAACCAAATAATAATAGTTTCTTTGGTGAAAAACACTTCCTGCATGAGGACGAAAATCATCTATGAAAGTACGATATTCATCAATATATCCAATCGCTGTAGCGGATTTAATAAAACCCCCTACTTCTTCTTTGATTTCCCTTTTTAAAGTTTCTTCTAATACTTCCCCACTTTCAACCCCACCCCCTGGGGTTGTATAATCATGAAACATCTGTGAATAGGTTAATAAGATTTTATCCTCTTTTAGAATAATCCCTCTAACACTGATTCTTTCTTTTTTAATCGTTTCAATCGTAAGGTTTTCTTCTTTAATCGTACCAATTAGTTTCATACTGTCTCCTTTTTAGCCCTTGGATGATGTTCATTGTATGTTTTTTTAATCTTCTCATCTGTCAAATGGGTATAGATTTGCGTGGTCTTTAAGTGTTCATGACCTAATAATTCTTGAACAACCCTTAAATCAGCACCATGGTTCAACATCGTACTCGCAAAACTGTGTCTTAACATATGCGGGTGGACATGAATAAATTCACCCGCATCTTTAAATAGTTTATTAATAATCACCCTTAACCCTCTTGTGGTAAGCGGCGTTCCTTTATAATTAATAAAAACTAAATCCGTATGAGTGCCTTCGCCTTTACTTAATAATTTAGGTCTCGTATAAGTCAAATAATGTCCAATTTCCCTTATTAGAGCGTTATGTAATACCACGATTCTTTGTTTAGAACCTTTACCGGTTATCTTAATCTGTCTTAGCGATAAATCAATCGCTTGAACCTTCATCTCACAAAGTTCACTCGCTCTTAATCCCAAACTAAATAACATATCAAAAATTAAATAGTTGCGATCGCCTAGTGGGGTTGATCTGTCAATAGACTCATAGATTAATCTAATTTCTTTATCATCAATCACTTCAGGTAGTTTCTTATCTTGTTTGGGGGCTTTTAATAAGACCGTTGGATCAGTGATTATATGACCTTCATTTTTAAGATATCGATAGAAAGCTTTTAAGCTTGAAAGCTTTCTTGCGATCGATTTTTTTGAATATTTATGGGTGGATAAATAATTTAAGTAATAGCCAAAAGTACGTTCCCTGTCAATCAAGAGCGTGTCTGAAAAACCTTCTTTTAATAAGAAATCACGAAACTGGCCAACATCAGTGATATAGGCCTTCGCTGTAAAAAAAGAGTATCTTTTTTCATTGAGTAAATAATCATTAAATTGTTTAACTACGAATTCATCATTCATTTAATTACGATGTACGCCTTTCATGTTCATTCAAAGTTTTAAATTTGACCTTTATTTAAAAAAATTAAAGTGTTATTCTTTTATATTTAACTTTCAACATTCATTTCAACTAAATAATGATTTAAAGATTGTTCGCTTCGATCTTTATAGAGTTGTTTACGCTCAACTTTACGGTGCTTACCTAAACTTGGTAAGAGTCCTAAGTTCGCATTCATTGGGTTAAAAACTTTATTTGGTGTAGAAATATAATAAGCCAGTGCCCCAATCATCGTTTCTCGTGGGAATGGTTTTAATTCTTTTCCTTTTAGATACCTTTCCATATGGAATGCCGCAGATAGGCCACTTGATGCACTTTCTACATAACCTTCAACCCCAATCAATTGTCCGGCAAAAAACAGGTTTTCTGCTCCTTTCCATTGGAGCGAAGGCAAAAGTAATTGCGGAGTATTAATAAAGGTATTTCTATGCATCACACCATATCTGACAAACTCAGCAGCCTCCAGACCAGGGAGCTGCCGAAAAACTCGAGCCTGTTCACCCCAACGCAGATTCGTTTGAAAACCAACCAGATTATAAAGGGTTTTCTCTTTGTTTTCCGCACGTAATTGGATGACAGCATAGGGACGCTTTCCAGTGATGGGATCAAGTAAGCCAACGGGTTTCAATGGTCCATATCTCAAAGTATCTTTACCCCTACGGGCTAAAACCTCAATTGGCATACAACCCTCAAAAAAGTGTTGTTCTACTTCTCCCACATGCGATTGATGAGTCTCTGCAGATACTAGATTCTCCCAAAACTCATGGTATTTCATTTCATTTAATGGACAATTAAGATATTCGGCTTCCCCCTTTCCATAGCGGGAAGCCAAAAACACCTTAGAATAGTCCAAAGATTCGCCGGTGACGATCGGAGCCACTGCATCATAAAAATAGAAATACTCTTCGCCAAAAAGTTGTTTTAGCCACTCGGAAAGGGCCGCAGAAGTAAGAGGACCGCTAGCAATAATCGCCGGTTGTCCCAAAGGAATCGAAGTAACTTCTTCCCGCACTACTTGAATCTGAGAGTGATTATTAATTAGGGCAGTAATCCGCCGAGCAAACTCTCCCCGATCAACAGCAAGGGCCCCTCCTGCCGGGACCCTTGTCTCATCTGCCACCTTAATAATTAAGGAGTCTAATCTCCGCATTTCTTCTTTAAGAAGTCCGGACGCATTCTCCAGATAATTAGCTTTCAAAGAATTACTACAGACTAACTCCGCCAATAAGTCGCTGGTATGGGCAGGGGTATTCCTAACCGGTCTCATTTCATAAAGAACAACCCGGCGCCCGGAATTAGCAATCTGCCATGCTGCTTCCGTCCCAGCCAGCCCGCCGCCGACCACCCAAATTTGTTCCGGCATGATCGCACCTCCTAAAAGCAAACCTTATATATTTATTCCTATACTTCTGTGTGCCCAACGTCCAGGACGGGCGCTGTCTCATACGTCAATACTGGTTAAGTCCTTCACGATGGCCCCCATAATCAGGAAGACACTAGTGCCTGTTAATCTGATTTATCAGTAACTAAGAATTCGCTTCTTCTTTTATTTTTCCTTTGAGTTTTTTAGTAATTTGATATTTCAACAATGCTCAAAGTTTTGCCCTCAAGGCGCCCGATTAAGTTGACAAGTGAAAAAAGTTAGTTTATGATAATAATTAATTAATATGAATTTAAGTAATTGTTATAAAAACCCCTTTTGCTTTTTAAATTTATCAGGAGCAAGCGCTTGTTTGATCAATAAGGTTAGCGCCACAGTATAAAGATGCCAAGAATGAACAAGATCATCCCCGGTAACGCAAATTCCAATAAAAGAATTGGTCGTAAAGCCTTAGGACCAATTCTTTTTCCGGTGCAAATATTTTTTAACAACTTGAATCTCAGGCACAAACTGCTGCTTACCTATTTATCGATGACCATTATTCCGATGATGATCATTGGCATTGTTTCCTATATTAAGTCGACTAATACGATCACCAATCAAGTCCATGATTATGCTTCTCTCCTCGCCGCCCAAATTAATAAAGACATCGACGCTTATATTGACAAATTGGAGAGGCTAACCTATACTACCTTAAACGCTGACTTACTGAAAATTTTAGAATCAAATGCTCGGTTACCCTTCCCCCAACAATTAGATAATCGCGACAAAGTTAATAATTTTTTGCTGGGTATTAATCTTATCGACCCGATGATTGACGGTACCTACCTTTACTCCAGGAACGGCGACTTGTTTTTTGAAAATAGCGCGGGAACTATGGCCAAAAACTATTCTTTTACCGGTGAATCTTGGTACCAAACTATTTTCAGAAAAAAAACCTTGCTGATTCCTCCCCACCTCGAAACAAAATATGAGAACTTACTTGGAAATTGGAATTTCTCTTACGTCCGACCCCTATATAATATCTACAACAGTCAATACCTCGGATTTATCCTGGTTGACGTCAGAAGCGGCGCTCTTGACGAAATTGTCGGGGCCGGGATCTCCCGCGTTAATGGAAGGCTTTTGATTTTAGACAATTGTAATCGGGTAATCTATGATTCGGATGGCATTCTCTCCATGGCGGTTAATGGAGATTTTTTAATTAATAAGCTAAAAACGAAAAACTTAATTATTACCAACCAGTCTGTGCGCACCGGTTGGAAAGTTGTTTTTATTTCTCCCTTTGCCGTGTTGATGGAAAAAGTGTCGCAGGTCAGAAATTTTACTATCTTAATTATGCTCTCCTGCCTTGTGTTAATTACTTTGGCCTCGATTTGGATTTCTTTAAGTATTAGCCAACCTTTACATAAACTCAAGGAAACCATCGGTTACGTTGAAAACGGCGACTTGGATGTGATGGTGGAGATCGAGAATGACTCGGAAATCGGGCAATTGGGACGGAGTTTTAATAAGATGCTCTATAACATCCGGCAACTAATTAATGAAGTGTATGAAGTCAGGCTAAAAAAGAAAGAAGTCGAATTACGAGCTCTTCAAAGCCAGATCAATCCACATTTTATGTATAACACCTTAGAAACCATCAATATGATGGCGGTCCTCAAAGGAAATTTTGAGATTTCCGACGTCTTAAGCGCTTTTGGTGAGATGTTAAGATTTAACATTGATAATCGGGAAAAGGTGGTTTCCATTGCCGAGGAGTTAAGGCATGTCTCCGCTTTTCTTAAGATCCAGCGAATCCGTTATCATGATCGTTTTACAGTTAGTTATGAGCTGGAACCAGACATAGAACAGTATCAAATCATCAAGCTGACTTTACAACCGTTGGTGGAAAATGCAATTGTACACGGGTTTACGGAAAAACAAGGACTTGGAAGCATCACCATCCACATCAGAAAAGAAGGCGAAACTCTGATCATCATAATCGCCGATAACGGTTTGGGGATAACTCCGGAACGATTGGAGGATATCACCAAATCCTTAGCGCAAGAAGAGGCTTCGGCTAAAAACGGTGGCATTGGGCTTTTGAATATTAACGAACGGATTAAATTATATTTCGGCTCCGGCTACGGCTTACAGATTAAAAGCCGTTTCAAGGAAGGAACCGAGGTTATGATGGTTATTCCCGCTATTATTCACGAGCAAAGGAGAGGTAGCGATCTATAAATTAGTAGTGGTTGACGATGAAGAGATGGTCCGGAAGGGTCTAACCCGCTTAGTGGAATTAAGCGGCTCTAGTTTTGTGGTGGCCGGCGAAGCGAGTAATGGAACGGAAGGAATTGAGTTAGCAGAGGCGGTTAACCCGGAGCTAATGATCATTGATGTGAAAATGCCCGGAATGAATGGTTTGGAGATGATTGACCGCATTCAAGCATCACATCCGGGGATTAAATTTATCGTGTTAAGTGGCTATACTGATTTTGAGTATACCAGGCATGCCTTAAAATGTGGGGCGATTGATTATTTTAAAAAACCAATCAACCGGACCGAACTAACGGAGCTGCTGCTGAAGGCCGAATTGGAACTTGACGATGAAAGGGCGGCCCGGCAAGAAAAGGAACGTCTCCGGGAGTTAACTGCCGACTTGAGTGAAATGAAGCAAAATTTATTTAAAGAATTAATAACTGGTTCTCAACTTTCGCCCGAAAAAATCGAGAAAAAATTAGCAGCATTAAAGATTGCGACCGATCTTTCTTCAACCTGCCTCTCTTTTATCATCAGAGTTGAACGGTTGCCTTTTCTAGAGAAGAAGCCTAGAATCCGAACCGTTCCCTTACAAAAGGAATTTAACGATTTATGCACTAGCTTAAGGCTAAACTTTCAAGTAGAATTCTTTTTCGGGTTTGCTCCGTTATTAACAGGGTTTATCTTTTTTAGGCAACCTCCGGAGCCTATAGTAAAAGAACTTGTTTTAACACTAAATGATTTGATCATCACAGGCCGAGAGACGGGTTCCATACTCACAGTTGGACTAGGGAATGTTGCCTCCTCGGTGCTGGCGATCCGCCAATCGTTTATTGAAGCGCGTCAGGCCTTAAAAGTGAGTTTTTATCGTGGTAAAGGGCAAATCTATACTTTCTCCGATACCAAGCAGTATCCCAGAATTGATTATCAATTACTGTTGGAGAATAGAAAGCCGTTACTCGATAAAATCGTGGTGCAACTAATCTCCCGGGACGAGGCTTCAGTATTGGCAGCAGGAGGCGCGCTCTGGGAAGATTTGGAGAATAAAGAGTTCATGCCAGAAGATATTTACAAATTCGCAAAAAGCCTGATTGAATATCTGACTTGGAACCTAAAACGCAACGGTTATCAGATTCGCCTGGATATGGAGATAATGGGCAAGGAACTATCTAGCTCTGATACTTTACATGATTTAAAAGCAATGGTAAAGTTTTATCTCACTCATCTGAGTCGGGAAATAAGTAATCTTCAGACTAACGGGGAGCGGAAAGTGGTGGAGTTGGCCAAAGAATTTATCTTCGCCAACTACGCAGGTGATCTTAGTTTAGAGATCGTAGCTGATCATATTCATATGAATAGCAGTTATTTTAGTGTTTTGTTTAAGAAAGAAACCGGCGAGAATTTTATTGATTTTGTCACTAGGATTAGAATCGAGAAAGCCAAGGAATTGCTTCATGATTACAACTTAAAGATCTATGATCTTTGCCGGAGGGTGGGTTATTACAGTCCCAAACATTTTTCCCGATTGTTCAAAGAATTGGTCGGTTTGACTCCGTTAGAATATCGTAACAAAATCAGATAAAACAAAAAAATAAGACCCAATCTAAAGATCGGGTTATTTTTTTTTTAATGCAATTGAAATATAATGATAATTAAGCTTTAAAATATCTTTTAGAAGGAGGAAATAAGATGAAAAAGGTTTTACTCTTAGTCCTGGTTTTCTCCCTGGGTATTGGTTTATTTAACATCAGTTATGCGTCCGGTCCAGTCAGCATACGAATGTCCAACTGGTTGGAGATGGAAGCGGCCACCCAAAATATCTTCAAACAAATGATCGCCGAATTTGAAAAACAAAACCCTAAAATCAAAGTTGAAACCGTTGGTATCCCCTTTAATCAGTATAAGGACCAAGTACTGATTATGAATAGCTCGGGAGATGCTCCTGATGTTATTATGGGAAACTCCCAGATGATGGTGGCTTTTAACGGCGCCAAAGCTCTGGCCCCTCTTAAAGGCCTGCTTTCCAGTACTACCATTGCCGATATTTTCCCTAACAATCTGCAAGGAACAACCTTTAACGGGGAAGTGAAGGCCATCTCCTGGGCTCCTCACCCCATCGCCTTGTTTTATAATAAAGAACTTTTTAAACAAGCCGGTTTAGATCCGGAAAAACCTCCAGCAACCTGGGAGCAAATGATTGATTATGCTAAAAAAATTGCTGCTTTGGGTAAAGATCGCGGGGGAAACAAGATTTATGGCTTAGCAATTGCTTCCGCCAAAGTCGCCCATGCCGGCACTGTCTTTAATGGGATTATCTACTCCTATGGCGGTTATTTCCTTGATAAAAAAGGAAAAGTAGCTTTGAATAATTCCGGAACTAAAGAAGCTTTTACCTTTATCAAATTAATGATTGATCAAGGTATCGCTCCAGCCGGAATTGAACAAAAGGATGTTCGGGGTCTGTTTGCCGGTGGTCAGGTAGGAATGGTCTTTGATGGTGATATGGGTCGTGGCGCCTTTCGTACAATTAGCGGTAAAGGTACGGACTTTGATCAGATTATGGGAGTAACTATCGTTCCGATCGGTAAAACCGGCGCGAGCGAGACCGTTTTTACCGAGCATGAATTAGCGATTACCCAATCTTCCAAGCATCAAAAGGAAGCAGCCGCGCTTGTTGAATTTTTACTTAGTAAAAAGGCAATGGTGATGTATCATCAAGACCAAGCCGTATTATCAGCCCGGAAGTCAATCGCTGCCTTACCGGAGATGAACGAAGACGATTATATGAAAGTTTTCAACAAGCAATCCGAGACGGCACGCCCACTCCCCGCAACAAATCCAATGTTTGACAATGCCATGTTGGAAATGACCAAAGCCTTGGAAAGAGTTACGGTGGGGAAAGAGGATGTCGGTAAAGTCCTAGCCGAGACTGAGGCAAAAATCAAAGCACTTTATCAGGAATGATCGACTAACTGGTCTATCAAGCTGGTGATAGCATCAATCACCAGCTTGATACTAACAAAACGGTTTAAGAGGGTGTCAACCATGAAGAGCAAACTGGTAATCAAATTTGATCTAAATAGTAATAAATATTTCTTTGGAAAACTCTTCTATGATAAGCTTTTTGCCATCGGTCTAATTTTACCGGCGGCGTTAATGCTGTGCCTGACCATCGTCCTCCCACTGCTGGAAGTAATAAGGATGAGTTTCCATAACTATAGTCTATTAAATATGAACCAAATTAAATGGAACAACTTTGCCAATTACCAATTGTTATTTACCGATCCGGAGTTGTTATTTGCCTTTCTGCGGACCTTCTATTATGTGGTGGTTACCGTATCCCTAAATCTGGTAATTGGTTTTACGATCGCGTTACTGTTAAACCGGGAAATAAAATCCCGGAATTTTCTGCGAGGTCTCTTCTTTCTGCCTTGGACTTTTCCGACATTAGTAGCGGCAGTAGTTTGGCTTTGGATTTATCAGCCTCAATATGGAATTTTTAATTATCTTTTACAGACCTGCGATCTGATCAGCCGTCATGTTAACTGGCTTGGAGAGCTTAATACGGCTATGCCCGCGGTCATAGTAGCCTCCGTTTGGAAACAAACCCCTTTAATGATGGTTATGATTCTGGCGGCTTTACAAACAGTCCCCCGTGATCTCGAAGAAGCGGCAGTAATTGATGGCGCTTCTTCCAGCCAAAGGTTTTTTAACGTAACCATACCGTGTATTATGGGGGTTTTAAAAACGGTGATCTTAAGCTCAATCATCACTAACTTTCAAATGTTCGCCCTGTTTTTCGTGATGACCGGAGGAGGACCGGTACGAGCCACCACCACCTTAGCGATTTACACCTATGAAGCTGCTTTTATGCAATTCAATTTAGGCAAAGGGGCGGCCGTCGGGGTGTTATGGTTGGTATTTTTAGTGGTCTTTACCGTGACCTATAACCGGATCTTAAGCAAAAAAGAAGCTTTCCAGGATTAAAATACGAGGTGAGATTGATGAAAGACCGATCCCATTTGTTACTGAATATTCTCTTGCTTATCCTCCTAGTTCTATTTTTAGCCCCGATCTATTGGATGATTCTAACGGCGCTCAAACCAAACGCTCTCTTGTTGAAAATGCCACCAGAATGGAATCCGTTCAAACTGACCTTGGAGAACTTTACCACTATTCTATCCGATCATAAATTTTTGGTTTTTTATAAAAACACCGGAATTGTAGCCTTTGGGACGACCTTTCTCTCTATGATACTTGCAGCCCTTGCTAGTTATTCCTTTTCCAGATTTAAATTTCGGGGTAGTTCTTTCCTACAACTTGTTTTCCTGTCAACACAGATGTTTCCTGCGGTGGCGTTAATGATTGCCCTCTACGCCCTTTACCATAAACTACATCTGTTAAATACTTATACGGCTTTGATTTTAGCTTGCGCCACTAATGCTTTACCGTTAAGTATATGGGTATTAAAAGGTTTTTTTGACACCATTCCTAGGTCCCTGGAAGAAGCGGCATCTATCGATGGGTGCGGTCGTATTCAAACCTTGTTTCAGATCATTTTGCCATTAGTTAAACCGGGGATCTTAGCCATTAGCATCTATGCCTTTCTAATTTCTTGGGATGACTTCTTATGGGGGCTGACCCTGGTCAGTAAGATGGAACTAAGGACCCTGGCCCCGGGAATTGCCTTGGCGTATTTGGGGGAATACAATTACGACTGGGCGAAAGTGATGGCGGCTTCAGTTGTGGCGTCGCTTCCTATTTTATTGGTATTCATTTTCCTCCAGAAACATATGATCTCCGGGCTGGTGATGGGAGCGGTCAAAGAATAAGTTGTTATATGATTCAGTAGTAGTGAAATTATTACTTTAAATAATAAATAGGGTAATTATATACTAAACCCTAGAGACGTTTCTTATATTACTGCGCATTAAGAAAGGGATAGATAATATGCCGCAAAAACCAAATGTGATATTTTTCTTTTCAGATCAACAAAGATGGGATACTGTAGGCTGTTACGGCCAGAAGCTTAACGTAACTCCTAATCTGGACAGGCTTGCAAAAAATGGTATACGTTTTGAGAACGCTTTCACATGTCAGCCTGTGTGCGGGCCGGCAAGGGCATGTATACAGACAGGAAAGTATGCTACCGAAATAGGATGTTACAGAAATGATATTGCCCTGCCATTAAACGAAAAAACCTTGGCCCATTATTATAAGGAGGCCGGGTATGAAGTTGCCTATATGGGAAAGTGGCATCTTGCATCTACGGGAGAAGAGATGGACTACAAGACAAAACCCATTCCTCCTGAGCGAAGGGGGGGATATGACGGTTACTACAGAACTGCTGATGTTCTGGAATTTACATCTCATGGCTATAATGGATATGTATATGATGAAAATATGAAGAGAGTTGATTTTAAAGGCTACAGGCCGGACTGTATAACCGATTTTGCCGTTGATTTTATAAAAAACCGCAACAATAAAAAACCGTTTTTTATATTCCTATCGCATATAGAGCCCCATCATCAGAACGACAGGAACAGGTATGAGGGGCCGGAGGGCTCAAAGGAAAAGTTTAAGGATTATGAAGAACCTGGAGACCTTAAAGGAACGGCAGGTGATTGGAGAGAGAACTACCCAGATTATTTGGGATGCTGCCACAGCCTCGACTATAATGTAAGGAAGCTAATGAATGCTTTAAAAGACCAGGAAATAGATGATAATACGGTCGTAATATATACAAGCGACCATGGTTCACACTTTAAAACAAGAAACAATGAATACAAGCGTTCATGCCACGACGGATGTATAAGAATCCCTATGATTGCGTGGGGGCCCGGTTTTGAGGGCGGTAGGGTTATTAATGAACTTGTAAGCCTTATTGATATTCCTCCCACACTACTTGCCTGCGCCGGAATAGAAAAACCGGCTCAGATGAAAGGAAGGCCACTTCAGGAACTGCTTAAAAGCGATGTTCAGAATTGGCCTCAGGAGGTCTTTCTGCAGATAAGTGAAAGCCAAGTTGGAAGAGCTGTAAGGACCAAAAAATGGAAGTACTCTGTCAGAGCATTGGATAAGGATGGATGGAATGATTCATGGAGTGACACATATGTTGAAGACTGTCTCTACGATCTGGAAAATGACCCCTTTGAGAAAAATAACCTTGTTACAGATGCAAAATATAAAAATGTCAGAGAAAACTTGAAGCAAATATTAAAGCGGCGCATGAAAGAGGCAGGTGAACCAGTACCGGTTATTTTACCTCAAAATTGAAACCGTTTCAGATCGGAATCAAAACAAACATTCTTTAAAACAGAAGTAATCTCCTGTTTATTTCCTAAAGTAATATTATTATAAATGGTATCAGAAATTAACTGCGGCTTGCGGCGGTGTAGATCAATAATTTATCGTCGCTGCGAAAACGCTCTTGCCAGTTCAAATATTCTATCACCCGCATACTCAAAGAATTCCATGTAAGTCAGGCAATAATGATTCAATAACGGTTTATTTTGCTCAAACGGTTCCCTGTCCCTTCTGCAGCCTCCCCGGCATAGGATAAACCATTTACATTCCTTACATTTAGGGTCTATATACTTTGATCCTTCTATGAATGTCTTGGTTACCTTTGAATTTCTTATCTTTTCAAAGGAAGAACACCTCAAATTACCAAGATACCATTGATCAATAACATAGAAGTCACATGGATAAACTCCCCCATTTGCTTCGACAACAAACTGGCAGGAGCAGACGCCTGACATTCCACATGCTTCGGGCTTAAACCCCATCGCTATTCCGACAAGATTATCGAAATATCTAATGTTTATCAAATTCCCTTTGACTACATCAAAATACCATCGATCAAACAATGTTTTTAGAAAATAAGCATACCTTTCAGGAGTTAACGAGTATTCATATCCTCCCGGTTGTTCACTAAGCGGATCAAGGCATGGTATAAACTGTAAATGCCTGAAATCATGCTTTTTATAAAAGTTGTAGATTCTATTAATATGTCTCGCTACTTGAGCAGTTACTACAGAAAGAATGTTGTATTCAACGTTATATTCATTAAAATAGTTTACTGTTTCCATAATACGCAAAAAGGAACCTTTCCCGTCTGGTCTTACTCTGTAAGAATCATGAATATCCTTCGGTCCATCAAGCGAAAGCCCTACTAAAAATTTATTCTCGGCAAAGAATTTTGCCCATTCATTATCGATAATCATACCATTAGTCTGAATTGCATGGTTTATTTTTACTTTTTTAATATTATATTTCTCTTCAAACGCAATCAGTTTTTGGAAAAAACCGAGACCTATGAGTGTAGGTTCCCCACCCTGAAACACAAAAGTACATGTATAATCGGTATAAGCCAGTGCTTTTCTTACAAGGGCTTCCAATGTTTTAATGTCCATCGTGCCATAAGAATCGATCTGCCTACTCTTAGCTATAGAATGGTAAAAACAGTATTTACACCATAGATTACAATTGCTTGAAGCAGGTTTAATCAGCAAACTGATTGGAGGCATTTGAATAACTCCACCTTTACATAGGTTTTGCTGAACGACAGCCCAAGTGAATTATAATATTTAAATTGCATCTCCATCTGCCTAAATATACGTTTTGAAAAAATAGATAAAAAGAAGCCGGAGCCTCTTTTCGAGATTCATCACCATCAATTACATGGTGATGACTGTGTTTTTGGTTTTTCATAAATTCCAATATGAGGAGTATGCAGTAAGAAAATCCCTCCAGGGCTTGTCGACTCACCTGGCTTATATTTTCATCATTCATGTGTGCGGGCGGTAGCCAGCGTGAGCGACTACCTGCAAAACCATGATCGTTAAATCATCATTAATTTCTCCGTCGGACTCAATTTTAGCCAACTCCAGTAGATATTCACAGAGGGACTGAGCAGAACTGGTCTCCGTCCTTTTCAGGGCTTTTAAGATCCAATCCTCGCCCCCTTTAGTCCCCAAAGTTGCTGCCCCATCGCTAACCAGCACAATTAGATCCCCGTCGTCTAAAAAGTCCCGGTAATACTCGGGGTCAATTTGGGGCACAATCCCAACCGGCAGTGCAGTTGAGCGAATCACCTGTACTTCCCGTCCTTTTTTTACATAGGTCGGTGCCGAACCGACTTTAAACAGTTCTACTTCGCCACTGAGCCGGTTAAAAAGCAAGAGGTCAAGGGTGGCAAATTCCTCCTCCGGAGTAGCCAGTAGTAAAATGGAGTTTAGATTCTCTAAGGCAAAGTTTTTTTCAAACCCCGCCACTAACATCCCTTCAATCAGCTTGACCGCCGCCTGACTGATCCGGGCAGCGGTTGTTCCCACGCCCATACCGTCACTGAGCAAGCTTAAAAATAGATGATCACCAATCAGCCTTGTCTCTTGCGAATCCCCCGACACGCGGTTTCCTTGCTTCGGCAGTTGCGCTACGGCAGAACAAATCCCATACACCGGTTCTGACATCAGACAGAAGGAACAAAAACCATCTCTTCTTCGGCCACAAGCTTCGTCCGTCACCGCTAACTGCCGACCAAGGGCTTTAGCGAGGATGGGGGCAACGATCAATCGGCATTCTTGCCTCCCGGAACAGGCCTTCTTCTCCACTAGCAGGCGGTGATCGCCTTGTTTCCCTCCACCAGAAACGATTTTGACCTCACCGCCGCCGACTCCGGCTTTACGCAAAACCTTACTCAACTTTTGCGCTCTTTCCACCACTTCATCCTGGCTCGCTACGCTAGTCTCCGCCATCTGCATTAGCACTGCGGCGACCCCGGTTAAGCGGTCCGCTAAAAACCACTTTGCCTCGGTATAACGCCGGTGCCAGTACTGGCCGGTCCGCTCTTGTTTCATAGTCAGATTGACCGTGGTGAGCAAGGCTTCCGGTTTCAAACATTCCTGTGCTAAATACCCCTTCAGGTGAGACTTTCCGACGGTAACCCCTCCTTCGGCCCATCCCATCAGAACAAACAGTTCCCGGTAGGTTTGGTAAAACCTTTCTTGCCAACAAAGATCATATTTTACACAAGAGAGACAGTTTTGGTCGGCGATCGCTTGTAGGAGCGCCAGGATCTCTTCATGACGTGAATTGGTCTTTTCATTAGGAACCGGCTGGAAAGTTTGGCCCAACTCTTGAAAGAAATCCCCTAGTCTAGACAGGCGTGATGATCCTTCTGTCCATAAAAGGCGGGTGCCGCAGTCCGCTGTCGGTGCCACCGCCCACGACCACCATCCTTTTGCCGCTTCCCTCTGCTTCTTTGAGCCCTTGATCCCCCAGATCGCAGCCAGCTGTTCTAACCTGGGTGCCAAAAGCCAAGCCAGTATTCCAACAGCAACTATTTCTGCCGCAAGAGGAACAGCTAACCCTTGTCCACCCTGCCAATAAATAAAGACCAAGCCTGAACCGGTGGCCAACAGCAATATAACCAACACCTTCAGCGTTAACCGCTTCCGGCTTTTTAGATAAAAGGATAGAAAGAGAGGAGCCAAACTTAAGGTTCGGTAAAATATCACCGCTGCTGTCCGGCCCCCTGCTCTATATAGAGCGATACCATGTAGGACAAGCCCACCGGGAAGACCGGCCAACTCCCATGCCCCAGCAAAGGCCAACCCTCCAGGTGTTAAAGCGTAGGGAAGCTTAACCCCTGATAATAGCATCGTTAAGGCCACACCACCGAGCATAAATAAACTTGCTCGCACCTGGCCTGTTCCCTTCAGCTTCCCTTTTTTCCTCATGACAACACCTGCTCTCGTCTGTCTGTCAACCGTCTATCAACTTTTCGCATCCAATCCATACCAACTATCCCATTATAGCAGCGAAGCTCCCTTATTTATGTCGAGATCCGGACGATCAAAAATACTGCTTTTTCTGGGATTTTCCCCTTCTTCCTTCACCAGGAAGTGGCCGCAGCGCCAAGGGCAACAATAAGGTAAAGGCAAAATAACCGGATAAGGGATATACCTTCGTAATCAACCGAGCAAAACCAAACTGGCTAACCAAGGCGGCCATTAGCAAAATAAACAATAATTTACCCAGATAGAGGCGATCCTTTTCTAAATTAAAACGTGCGCTTAAACCATAAGCGTTAGCAACCAAACTAGTGAATAATTCCCCCCAGAGCACAAAGGAGTAAAAGACCGGCCACCCCCATCTCCAGTTTTTGGTGAGAAAGAGGACCGGTAAATCAACCGCGGCAAAATTATAGTTTTTAAGCACCGTGTGAAAGAGGAAGGCCAGGATCCCTAAGGTAAGTCCGCCGACCACTCCCCCCCATCGGAGCACCACCGGATCCGATTCCAACCGGTAGAGGGTAACTAACACCGGAAGCGCCAACATGAGGTTGTAGGCGCTGTACTGCAAAGCGGCCAGGAACCAACCCCCAGACACCGACGGGGCCGCGTCAAGTGGGGCTGTGATCCCTTGCCCCCATAAGTTCAGCAGCAAGCCGGTCAAACACAGCAAAGGCACCACGAGGGAGTTGACGCCCTTGAGCCCGGCTAAGGGTTGAACTAGAACCAACAAGGTTAAAAAAACTGCGCCCCATAATCCAAGACTCCGTCCCCAGCCAAAAGCAGCGGTTACCGCGCCGGACCCGGCCAACATAATCCCGATCAGTAGAAAGAGGAAAACCGTCATCACCAAATCACAAAACCTACCGTATCCCTTACCCACTAATGCGCCAAAAAAATCCCGGTAGGATTCGGCTTTCAGCCTTCTGGCCCATTCCATGGCTTTCGGGCCCAACCAGGCAAAGACGATTACGGAGCAAAGTAACCCTACGGCACCCCGCTCCTGAAAACGGGAGAAGAA
>ENA-UOOK01002662-UOOK01002662.1-fermentation-metagenome-genome-assembly--contig:-NODE-2662-length-21453-cov-10.967240_pt1 | contig 21453 bp, 17 predicted proteins | sample MGYA00245777_ERZ724023 | MGnify/ENA primary metagenome ERZ724023 (study PRJEB28704, sample SAMN03018312) | fermentation metagenome | biome: anthropogenic terrestrial biome; feature: soil...
GACAACAGGTATTACGAGCTTGATGTAACAGATCTGGTAAAAGAGTATGTTAGCGGAAAGTATGCAAATACTGGGTTCTTCATAAAAGCCCGCACGGAAAACAATAATTATATTGCCTTCTACAGTAACGAATCTGGGAAAGAAACTCAGGTACCAAAACTTCAACTGATATATTTTAACTAAAATACCGGAAACTGAAATACCGGATATACTTTAAAAGGTAATCCAAAAATTCCATTCCATCCATTAATCTTTGCTAAATATTTCTTTTTTGAAACGTTGTTTGTCCACGTAATTAACTATTATAAAAATTTATTTGAACACAAAGGCTTTTATCCTTTGTGGAAATTTCTTATTGGGGTGAAAAGGAGACTGGTTTCTTCAAAAGAGAACGCTATTCAAATAGACTGAAAGTTAACGGTGATAATAACTCTGGTTTTCTCGTTCTTGAGTCAGGGTCATTCCCCAATTAAAGGTGTTTCTATGGAACATAATTATTGTACCCCTTATATACGAATAAAGTTAACACTGAGAAGAACTATTATATTTTCAGACCTTCTCCTTTAAAATTAAAGGTGTTTTAATGATAATAAACCAATTCGCTCCGGTTATAGAAAAACAATTCATGTATGGGTTAAGACCTGAGCTGGATGATCAAGCCCATTCAATAGGATTTATATTTCTGGTATTATTTATCGAACTAGATCGTGCTATAGAAGAGATTTTTCGAGCGATTATTTCATAATCCTTCATTAATAACGGAAAAAAAGTGGTTCTTTTAAAGGTGATATGATGTCATATCAAAAGTTTGCAAGGGATGTCGGCTTTATCGGAGTAGTTCAGATACTTACAAGCCTGAGCACCTTTTTTTTACTTCCGATTATCACAAAAACCCTTGGAACATATGATTATGGACTCTGGGCACAGATCAATATTACAGTATCTTTGATTTCCTCCCTTGCACTTATGGGACTTTCTATGAGTTTCGTCAGATTTTTATCTTCCGAAACCGATAAGAATAAAATAAGGGAAGCAGTTTACTCAATCCTTTTTTTTGTCACAGTATCAGGCTTTCTGGCTTCACTCTTTTTATATATATTTGCGGAACCACTTGCAACTTTTGGCTTTAAGGACCCTGAAGCAACTTATTTTGTCCAGGCAGGTTCCCTTTTAATTCTTGTAAATGCAGTTGAGTCCATATCTCTCTTCTATTTCAGGATTTTCAGGCAAATAGAAAAATTCTCTTATTTTACATTTTTTGAAACCTTTGGAAAACTGCTACTTATATTGATTTTCATTAAAATGGGATATGGGCTTCTTGGAGTAATAGCTGCAACCTTAATGGTTCAGGGTCTGATTTTTTTAATCACCCTTATTATCATAATTTCACAGATAGGATTTGTTATACCGCGGTTTACTTATATCAGAGAATATCTGCAGTTTTCTCTCCCGCTAACTCCAAACTCATTTATTAGATGGATTACGGAATCAAGCGACAGATATATGGTCACTTATTTCCTCGGCCTCGGCAGTGTAGGTGTGTACTCTGCGGCATGTTCAATCGGGAATCTTATCCAGCTTTTTGTAAACCCGCTTCAGCTTATTCTCTTCCCCGAGCTTTCGAAGCTATTTGATCAGAATAAGATGGATGAGGTAAGAATCTATATGTCGCATTCTCTGAGGTATTTCCTTATTATTGCCATCCCTGCAGTTTTTGGGCTTTCAGCCCTTGCAAAGCCTTTGATTGCGGTTCTTACCACTAAAGAATTTATTTCAGGATGGTTTGTAATCCCTATCATTGCTTTTGCCGGGCTTATGGCAGGAATATTCCAGATATTTGTAAATACAATGTTCCTTATAAAAGAAACGAAACCAGCTACCTATATTAACATCATTGCCGCAGTTACAAACGTACTAATAAATCTTATTCTTATACCCAGACCTTCAATAGGAATTCTGGGGGCCGCTATTTCAACTCTTGTCTCCTATTGTTTGATGGCTGCATTTTGCGTACACATCTCCCTGAAACATTTTAAACTTGATTTCTATTATATGGACATCGCAAAAAGTATTCTGTCATCCACGGCGATGTACTTTTTTGTTTCCAGTTTCGCTATATCGGGCGCACTTGAGCTTTTTGAAGCAGTAGGAGCAGGCACACTCATATATCTGGTTGTGATGTTCCTGGTGGGTGGCTTTACTGATCATGAAATGTCCTTAGTAAAAAAGTATTTATTCAGATCAGAGGTGAACCCTAACACTAAGTAAACAGTCTCCTATTCTCTATATCGAAGAAATATAGATTAGCTGCTTCTCAGCTTTTGATAATTTGAATAAATCTCAGTTTACTGTAAGCAGTACTCTTGTTGTATCCCTTATACTTTTTTCCGAAGTATAAGCAGGCTTCCATCCCATGGATTTTAATTTTTCAATGTCGAGCCTCATCCTTGGCACATCCCCTTTCCAGCCTCTCTTCCCTCCGGTATATATGAATTCTACGTCAGAAAGCCCCATCTCTTCCATAACGACTTTTCCTATTCCTGTAGCACTGATAGTGTCTTCAGACCCGATGTTAAAGATATTTACTTCTTCGTTACTTTTTTCTATTGCTAAAAGGATCGCATTAACACATTCCGAGACATGCAGATAGGATTTTTCCTGTTTTCCGTCCCCTAGAATCTCGAGTTTGAGTGGATTTTCCTTCAGCTTTTTTATGAAATCAACGGTAATTCCATGTGTGCTGCGGGGTCCGACAATATTTGCAAAACGGAAAACCCATGCCTGCATGTCGAAGGTGTGAGAGTATGAAGTAATGAGCGCTTCACAGGCGAGCTTTGAAGCTCCATAGAGGGATATAGGAATAAGTGGCCCATAGTTTTCCGGAGTAGGCATAATGCTTGCTTCCCCATAGACTGTGGAGGTTGAGGTAAAGGCTATTTTCCTGGCGCCGGTTTTCCTCATTGCTTCCAGCAGGTTGTAGGTGGCCAGGATGTTCTGGTCAAAATGGACTTTTGTATCCGAAGCTCCCAGTTTGACGTCCGGGTTTGCAGCCACATGGAAGATTAAGTCGATGTCTTTACAGGCTCTCTCGATCGCTTTATGGTCGAGCAGGTCTCCTTTTATCAGAGTGAAATCAGGGTTTTCTAGGTGGTGCTCTATAAATTCCATCTTCCCAGAACTCAAGTTGTCAAAAACAAAGACTTTGTTTCCTCTTTCCATCAGACGGTCGACAAGGTTGCTCCCTATGAAACCAGCTCCGCCTGTTACCAGTATTTTCTTTTTTAGGGACATAAGAAATCTTCCAGTAATCTCCCTCTAACTTATAAATATCTTTTTCTATGTTTACTGGAATAAACTTCAAAAAATGGCACACTGTCTCACATGATGCAAAAGGCAGGTGTAAGCTCACTCAAGCACTCTTATAAATAAGAAATCAAAAATAGGAGTACTGTCTGACAGCACTCCGCATATTAACTCGCTTTCAAGGTCTTCTTCTATTCATCAGCCATCCAGAGCTTATCATAACTTCAAAAGCTGCTGGTATTTGAGTTTTAATCCAAACCAGAGTCCTGAGACGAATTCATTTAAGTTCCAGTTCCGGTTATTGTGAGCTCTTCCTGTGTTATCCCCACCAGACCTTTATCTTTTTCATAGGCGCCTGCAAAGAGGAGATAGTCCCCGGATGGAAGGTCGAAGGTGGTCAGAGAGAGTGTACTCTCGTTTTCTTCCCCGATCGTTATCGTGCCGTTTCCTTCCCCTATCAGGGTCTGGATCTCGGTTGGAAGTTCTTCCTTGCCGAGTTTGGACTCGAGATTCGAGGAGTTAATGTCAAACTCATCGGTGATGTCGATTCCGTTTATAAGCACATCCGTTCCGGCCCACGTTCCATTGGAGTTAAGCCTCATGTCCGCATAATAAGCGCTTTCTTTGACAAGGACCGCCCCGTAGGTTAAGGCGTCCGTTTCGCTTACATTCTCCAGGGAAAGGTTGATTTCCAGATTATTTCCTTCTTCCAGTTCATCCGGGGCTTCTATTCCAAGATCGTATTCCAGGACCTCAAAGCATGTCATGGAGAGTATCTGCTTCTCCTCTGAAGAGTCGTTGAGAAGAACCATGACCCCATAAAGGCCTGCTGGCCGGACTCCCAGGTCAAGGGTTGCTGGCATATCCCCATTTTTGTCCAGGGTCACGTTTCCAACCTGTGTGTATGACCCGACGGTGGCGTTAAAAATCCCCTCAAAGCTGTCAGGGTTTTCTTCTTTGATAGCCTTGAAGGCGTCATAGAACGAACTGAGGGTTGTGCCTCTCATATCGACAAGGTAGATATTCACTTCCTGGCCCTTGAAGGCGTTTGAGCCGTTAAAGTCCATTTCCACACTTTCGTCCACAGTATAGAATGGATGGGTGGAATACGGGTAAGTAATCAGGTAGTCCGTATAGTTCTCGACATTAAGTTCAAGGTCCGCCCCCTCTAATTCAAGTCTGTTTGTCCCGTTGTATGTGAATGTGAAAGGTTCCGGCAGCCTGATTTGTTTCCCTCCGCTAAGCAGGACCCAGTTGCCTTCGGTCTGACTCTCATTGTGGCCTGCAAATAAAACAACTTCACTATTTTTTTCTATGCGTGCTATATAGGGCTCTTCTTCGGAAAAAACCGCTGATACACCCGAAGGGATTACGGTAAGAATGAGCAAGATTGTTCCGATTAGTATCCCTGATTTTTTCTTCAACTACTACCCCCCCTATTACTTTTAATGTTCCTGACATATCCTTTTCTTTTTCAGTTTATTCCCCATGTAGAATTTTAACTGCTCCTCTCTCTTTTAGTTACGTACGTAGTAGTCGGTTATAAGCATATATATTAGTTTTCAATATCTATTTATTTAAATAATAGTAGCCATCCCATCTGCCAAAACCGGTTGATTGATGCCCCTGATCTCTATCGTATCCCCAACGATCGGGTTTTCAGGTAATAAATCCCAGTTGGTCACGGTAGCAGCTCCGGAAAGAGCTGTCAGCACAATAAATGTGTGAATAGAAAGCAGGAAAATAAACGTTTTTAGTATCTTCTAGTTTCTGAATCTGAAAATGAATAATATTCTTGTATTTTTCCTCCTTACAGTTTGGAGATCCATAAAAGCACAGGGAAAAGGCAGTTCTTATATTTTGTCTAATTTCTGGCATTTTTTATTTTTTACGTCTCTCCCTTTTCTGCAGGTCTTTTTTTAATGTAGTTAGGGTGTTTAGACAATTTTTTATATTATTATATACATTGTATTATAAAACAATGCAATATATGTGTTAGGAGGGGTTAACAAGCTAACAAGTATAGTTTCATCCAGTGCTCTATCAATGATAACTTCGCCGGGACTTCCTGAATTCGGGGTTGTAGCTGTAATAGGATTGATGTCATTTCTTTCGCTCAAAGAGGTCCTGTCAGTGTCGAAGTTTGGAAAAGCTCTGGAAAGTTCGTTAAATATGGGGATTGTGCCACTGTTGATATCTTTCATTGCAATTCTTGTCTACAAAATTGCAGAGATTTTGTAACCTGATGGCTATTCTCAGGTTTTTAAGAGTGGGCATTTTAATCTCCACATTTCTTTTTTGTATCAAATTGGCCGGTTCTTTCAGTTTATCCTCTCTTCTTTTGTCTCGCTTTCTTAAAGGACCGCAGGTACAAAACGCTTCAAAAAAGCCCCAGGACGGGACTAATATGGGGAATAACCCCAAACAAAAATACATTTACAAAGCCGTGAACAAGTGTTACCAGCGGCAGACTTCGGGTTTTGTAAAACATATAACCTATAATAGCACCTACAAAAAAAGTGTATAACACTTCGTAGAAGGTTCCATACCCCGCGTGCATGAAACCGAAAAGCATGCTTGATAACAGTATTCCTTCCCATGCCCCGAAGATTATATTAAGTCTTGTCTGTAGAACTGCTCTGAATATTATTTCTTCTACAAGCCCCACAAAGAAGACCATCACCACTGTTAGTTTTAAGAGGTTCAGGAGGGAGAGGTTGGGGATCAAGTATCCTGTCCGGATGATTAAGTATTCTCCTACCCCCAGCCCGAAGCCTATCAGGACTGAAAGGGGAAGATAAAGCCATATCCTCCTGAGAGTTATTCCCATTTCTTCATGCGTCAACTGCTGATAGGCGACAGCAATCATTATCGGCACTGCCAGGGGAGCATAGGTAAAAACGAATGAGTAAAGGGTTATATCAAAGAAAATGGGCATTGAGAGGTTTACTATGCGAAGGAGTGGGAGGAGCATCAGGGCCTGGTAGGTTTTATAAATCTCTCCGTTTTTCATGAATGTTATGGAAAGGGAGAGCCCCATCAGGATGATTATGTGTATCCAGAGAGCTTCTTTTATCCTCCCGAAATAAATAAGGATTTCTGCAAAAACGATGGCAAGAATGGGTATTCCAACATAAACTTTCTTATTCCTGGTCTCCGGGCTTTTTAGTTTTTCAGTTTCCATATAGCTTTTATTTTCCCGATTCTCAGCCGGAAGTTCCGGATTTTCCATCTTCAGGCCCCCCCCGTGACATTTATCCAGAGATGGAGGTCCCTGTAGGGTGTGTTTTTGTCGGTTTCGTTGAAGAGCAGGAACTCAAGTTTCATATTCCTTCCTTCAAAGGGCGGGACAAGCTGAAGAGGTTCTTCTAATGTCTCGTTATGGGCAAGGGTTATTTGCTGCAGATTTTCTGGGAGGGGCAGGGATTTGTTGTCAAGCCTTAGTTCCATTGTGTAGTTTACGGGCCTGTACTCGTGGTTTACGATTCCCACTATTACTGTCTCATTTTCTCCTAGAACATACTTTGTGGGATAGTTGTCGGCTTTTCCTTCAGGCCCGAGAATATAGAATTTGGTGAAGTGTTCCCCCTCCTTAGGAGTTAAAATTACATAAACAAGGGTTGCAACAGACAGGATAATTGAGAAGATCAGGAAGACCGTAAGAGCCTTATCTAGCTCGGATTCCTGCTTTTCCAGGATTTCTGCTTTGAGTGAAAGTGACGTTTCCCGGAAAGGAACTTCGAAAGCTTCGGTTTCCGGAAGTTTTGCTCTCCTCAGGTATGCAAGCCCGCACATCAAAAGTGTGAACATTGATAGGCTTATCAGGATTGGCAGAAGTCTTATTCCCCAGGGAGTGTAGTTGAGGCCAAGCCCTATAAGGGGCACTACTGCAATGCTCAGCCCGAAGGAAAGTGCTACCCTCTCAATCCCGTCAAGATCTGATTTTGCGGGAAAGAGAGCAGCAATCAGTGCATAGCCGGGTAGGAAAAGTACAATTGGCAGGCTAAGGGCTGTGCGGATGAAGCTTCCGCTTACTACAGGAATAAGTACGAAAATGTCAGTAAGAAGCACAAGACCTGCAACAAGCAACAGATCCGAAGGGAATTTTCTGAATCCAACCATTCCGGCCATTTAACCTCTCCAATAGTTCTAATCCAGTCTCAATTGAGTCCATTTTTATCTCTATTATCAAGAAAAATGAGGTTGAAATGTGGGTTCTGTCAGCAGGAACAGGAATCAAACATAGATTCCACTCTTAGTACAGGTTCTTGTTTATATAAGGAAATACCTCCACATATTTTCCCCCTCAATGTTTTAACTCCCCGCTGATTATATTACCTTTTTCTGTGAAACATTTGCCTCTTTTTTAAGATTTCTCCTGAAACAGGCATTTCATAAGGGTCTCTGAGATCTCATAAATATTTTTGGGCCGGATTCTGTCTTCCACAAGGTTGTACTTGTGTTTTTATCCTCTTAAGCTGCGAAATAAAGATTCCTATTTACGGAAAACGGTTCCTCTTTTTTGTTTCCTAACTATTTATATCATTTATACGATTAAATTATATGTCGGGGAATATATTATTAAAAATATGCAACTGACATGGTTATGATAATAAGAAGTAGGGGGTCTTTTTGAGGAGGTAACAATCGGAAAATGCAGCTTGAGTATAGTTTTTACTCCCAATAACTTTAGAGAGGAGTTCAAGATTTGAGATAATTTCATGTGTCTTCGGTTAAGTGAGGAATCGTGATAATCCGCTTCTTTTTCCACAACAGTTATCAAAATTTCGATACATAGTGGGCTGGAAGAAGGGACCGATTCTATGTAATAAATCCATAATTCAAGGCTGGATTCTGATGCAAAATCGATAGTTTTCGGGCAATAAAATCCCTTAACCGATGACAAATAGAGATTATTTTCCTCTAACAGGGTTGCCTTTGTAGATCAAGAGTAATTCAAGAGTAATTCCATTGGGTTTCAGGCCCGATTGTATTAGGGGGGGCTAAGTATTACTCTAACGGTTGCTGCGATGCCTGCTTATAATGAAAGTAATACGATTGCAGAAGTAATTCTGGGCTGCAAAAAATACGTGGATTACGTAGTTGTCGTTGATGATGGAAGTTCGGACAACACTGCAGAAATTGCAGAGTTTCTGGGGGCGTATGTAGTAAGGCATGAGATTAATAAGGGGTATGGTGCAGCTATCAAATCCTGTTTTAGATTAGCTTGTGAATTTAATGCAGATGCAATGGTAATAATAGACTCCGATGGACAGCACAACCCTGATGAGATCCCCAAGCTGCTGGCTCCACTTACTCAAGGATTTGATCTAGTAATTGGCTCACGTTTTGTCAATGGTAACGGTAAAAACGTTCCTGCATATCGCAGGCTTGGTATGAGGGTTCTTGACGTTGCAACTTATATAGCAGGCGGAATCAATGTCACGGATTCTCAGAGTGGTTTTCGTGCCTATGGGAAAAAAGCCGTTGAAAAGATCCAGTTCAATGGAGAGGATATGTCTGCTGGCTCAGAGATTTTATTTCAGGCAAAAGACCACAACCTGAAATTTACCGAAGTTGAGATCCACTGCAGGTATGATCTTAAAAAATGTTCAAGCCAGAACCCTTTTGTACACGGGTCGAAGGTGCTATTGCAAATTTTAAAGTATATGATATTCAGGCACCCATTTTATTGTTTCATTGTTCCGGGGATAACGTTGGGTACAATTGGTTTTTTTATGGGAGTAAGGGTCCTTTAGAATTTTTATTATGGAGGGAGTTTGAGCATTGGGCCCACCCTGTTGATTATTTTTGTAATTTTATGTGGGGGGTTCATGGCATTTACTGGGATCGTTTTGTATGCAGTCTCAAAGTTTTTATTTGATTTCAAAAGGGATGGGGGGAATATTATTGAATGAGGCGCCTAAAATCTCAGTGATAATTCCAGTGAAAAATGAAGGAGAAAATATTGAAAATTGTCTTGAAGCCATCTTTAAGCAGACGATCGAACCATTTGAAGTAATAGTAGTTAATGGAAATTCTACAGACAATACTGTGGAAAATGCAAAGAAATATCCTGTTAAAGTATTTTATGAAACCTACAACACAAGAGCTGGAGCATGTAAAATTGGTGTGGATAATGCCAGTGGCGAATTTATTGCATTTACTGATGCGGATTGTATTGTAAAGCGTGACTGGCTTGAAAATTTAATAAAGGGATTTGATGGTGATATAGTCGGTGTTGGAGGAGGTATTGAAAATGCAGGAGAAGGAATTTGGAAAAAATCAATAGCTTTTGCAGTGGGGACATTTCTTGGAAGTGCTTTCTCCGTGCAGGGGAGGTTATATCCGGACAAGCGTTATGTGAAAAGCATAAGCGGCTGCAACAGTATGTATAGGAAAAAAGATTTATCAACAGTGGGCAATTTTGATGTTAATTTATCTACAGCAGAAGATGCAGAATTGAATAATAGATTATTAAAAATTGGAAAACTGCTCTATGTTCCTAATACTGTCGTACTCCATAATCATAATAGAGGCTTAAAAGAGTTTGCAAAAAGAATGAGACAGTATGGGTATGGCAGAGTAAAAAGTAGAATATGGGGAGTGCAGATTGTTCCACCATTATTTTTCTTTTTTTTGATTTTGTCACTTACGGTCACCAACCTGCTATTCCTATTCGCAGTTTCTATTTATCTGGTCCTGTTAGTACTAATGGGTATTAAGTTTACAATACAAATGCACAACCTTAACTATCTATACTCGATACCTGTTGTATATATGATTATTCATAGTTCATATACGATAGGAGTTGGGAAAGGAATTATTAAATAAAAATACTTATATATTTATAAAATTAATCAGAAAATTATTATCTTTATTGAATGATGTGTATGAAAATTTTATTAGTTTCTTTATATGGGCGGGGAGGTATGGTTCATTATGCTTCACAAATAGCTAATGCCTTGTCATTTGATAATGAAGTAACCGTGATTGCGCCCACACATATCGAACAAAAATATTTTAACAAAAATGTTAATCTAAAATTAATTAAAGCACCTCATTCATTAGTGAAAAGTATTTTCCAAAGTTTTAACTTTTTTGAGTTAAGATCTCTAATTAACTATATCAAGGACTACAAACCGGATGTCATACATTTCGTGAATGAACATCCTTGGAATAATATTATTATTTTTAAATTTAAAGGTGAACATAAGATGGTACTCACATGCCATGATCCAAATCCACATCCTGGAGAAAGAAACTCTTTAATTTTAAAATTATTTAAATTGAGTACTTTATGCCAATTAAAAAAAGTTGATCGTATTATAGTTCATGGAAACAACATGGTTGATGAATTAAAAAAGCAAAACATTTCCTCAAAGAAAATAGATGTAATCCCTCATGGAGATTATCAATTTTTTACAAATTATTCACCTTCCAGTAGTAGCACTGATAATTCAATATTATTTTTTGGAAGAATAAAGCTTTACAAAGGAATAGAGTACCTCATTCAAGCAGAGTTACTGATTTCCCAGGTTCTTACTGACTATAAAATTGTTATTGCTGGAGAAGGTGACCTTAGCAGGTATTCAAAATATCTTGAACACAATAAGAAGTTCGAAATAATTAATAGATATATTGAAGATTCTGAAGTCTCTTATTTTTTCACCAAATGTAAAGTTGTTGTATTACCTTATATAGAGGCATCACAATCAGGAATTATCCCTATTGCTTATGCATTTAAAAAACCAGTTGTTGCAACAAATGTGGGAAGTCTACCTGAAGTTGTTGAAGACGGGTTAACTGGATATCTGGTACAACCTAAAAATCCTAATGCTTTAGCTGAAGCTATAATTAAACTATTTAAGGATGATAATCTGAGTGAGAGAATTGGGGAAAATGGGTACTTAAAAATGAAAAATGAGTTGGCGTGGAATAAGATTGCTGATAAAACAATAGAAGTTTATACAAAATCATAAATATAAAAATTATGGGGGTAATATTCAATGGGTATCCAGAAAGAGAAACCTAATGTCTGTATAATTACTTCTCCAAGAGTAAAGGCGAGTATCACCCCCTTATCAAATCTTGTGAATATTCTCTCTTCGTTATCTTCTGAAGTTTTTCTTATAACTGGTAACGAGGGAGCAGAAATGTTCAAAATACATAAGAATATACATGGTACTTCTATTTCACATAAAGTAAAAAGACAATTAGTTTATAGAATTTTCAATTATATCTTTCTTCAACTAAAAATATCATATCAATTAATAAAATTAAATAAGGATATAGACTCTTCTATATTTTTTATGGGAGAAGGTTTGCTTTTACCGGCTCTAACACTTAAAATGTTAAATAAGCCAATAATATTAAGCTTAGCAGCTTCTTTTCCTAAAATACTTGATTCCCAAAAAGACCTTCAATCTATTTTGAAGTTACCAAAATATTTCGAGATTATTAATTATCTACTTTCTGATAAAATAGTGATTTATTCTTCAAATCTTATAACAGAGTGGGGGTTATACAGATATAAGAATAAAATCCAAATCAGTCACGAGCATATATTAGATTTTAACAAATTTAAGTTAGAAAAAAAATATAATGACAGAGAATTTGTAATTGGATATATTGGTCGCCTCTCTGAAGAGAAAGGAATTACAAATTTTGTAGAATCAATACCTCTAATTTTAAAGGAAAAATCTTTCTTGAATATTTTGATAATTGGAGACGGGGATTTAAAAGATAATATACAGGTGTATCTGAGTAAAAATGGTCTTGAGAATAATGTGAAGCTTATCGGATGGATTTGCTATGATAACCTTCCTGAATATTTAAACTCCTTAAAATTATTAGTTCTGCCTTCGTACACAGAGGGCCTGCCCAATATTATGCTGGAAGCAATGGCCTGTAACACACCTGTACTCGCTACAAAAGTAGGTGCAATTCCTGACATAATAAGGGATACAGAAACAGGATTCATTATGGAGAATAATTCTCCAGAATGTATTGCAAAGAATGTAATTAGAGCATTAGAATATTCAGACTTAAGTAAGGTTGTGTATAATGCAAAAGCTCTGGTAGAAACTGAGTATACATATGAGAGTGCTATTGAAAAGTATAAAGTAATTTTAAATGGAGCTTCTAAAGCTAATTATATATTTTTTCCAAAGTAATACGGTGTTCACTAATTTGTACTGAAAACAAGTCCTAATTTATTGATGATATTATTAAGCTATTGTATTTGCCAGAAAATATTTGGATAATTGGGGGGAGGAAATGAAGGAACCAAGGGGGAAGGAGCTTATTGATAGATACAAAAAGAACTATAATATATCTCACGAAGTTGAAATTACAGAAGAAATGATTTTGAAACATTGGGAACTTGAAAAGAGTTTAACAAGCGAACTTTCAAAATCCAATCCAGAAAATCGTTGGGAAGTATTTGAAAAATGCTATAATACTTTGTATAGGGAACTTTGGTGGCTTAATATGTCTATAAACACAAGCAATAAGATGCTACCTTCCCAACGTTACAAATTATGGGTTGAGCTAATTGGGAAGCCTCCAATGAAGATTTATGAAGTAGGGTCTGGTAAAGCAGAGTTGATTTCTTATTTAGCAAGTTGCGGTTTTGAGTGTAAAGCTACTGAAATCACAAAAGAACGGGGTAAAAAATATGCCTTAGAATACTCTAACCTTTCCTGGGGTATTTCGGATGGTATTCGCTTAGATAGGTTTGAATCTCCTGGATCTTACGACGTCGTAATATCTGACAATGTAATTGAACATCTTCATCCTGATGACATAGCCGAGCATTTCAAAAACGTAAATTCAATACTTTCCAGTGGAGGAAGATACTTCATAATTACGCCTCACAAGCATATGGGCCCAGCAGATATCTCAAAAATATTCAATTATGATACGCCAATTGGAATGCATCTAAAGGAATATACTTATCAAGAAATTAAAAATTCATTGGAGAAAGCTGGTTTTAAGGATATTTATGCAGTGTTTCATATTCCAATTAAGATTACTCAATTGTGTGGAATATATATCAAACCTAAGATAGCAAGTACATATCTTAATTATTCATGTGCTGTAGAGAAGTTGATTTCATTATTACCTTATCAATCCTTAAGAAGAAAAGCTATGATCTTTTTCTTCATACCGGATATATTTATAGTCGCAAAAAAATGAACTTGAACCTGTCAACGTTGGTGAATTCCTCACCTATTGACAAACTTGGAAGATTGTGGATAAGAGTAAAAATGAATATTTTATCAATTCCGGAGCGTGTGGGGGTCACAAATACTCCGTTTTTCAGGTAGGAATTACGTAAATTGCCCTATCTTCCTGATAAGATATTGAGTACAAATACATCAACGTATAAACCGTTTAGTAAGGGGGGTTTCGAATGGCTTTAAGTAAGAAATTTCTAACAACAGTCATATTTTTTTCAGAGATCTTCACATTGGTAATTTATCTAATGGCTATAAAATATGCTATTTATATTCCAATGTATTTATTTTGGATCTCGATAATAATAATATTTTGTGATATCTTATTTCAAATACTAAGAATTAAACTCACAGACAACTTCGTAAAAATCATCTTATTTGAAATTGGAATTCTTAGTTTAGTTTTCCATCTTATCTATCAGATCCCATATTATGGACTGTACGGTTCAGACGCTTATTTTGATCTTAATTCTATGAAAGGGATCCTATTAAGCGGGCATTTAACACCCACATTTACAAATATTACTACATTTTGGCCAATTTTGCACATCATGGGGTCCACTCTTTCTCTAATCTCCAACCTTAATACATTGTACGTGGCTAAATGGTTTCCTTCATTATATGGTATAATAGTTCCTGTTGTATATTATCTCACGATCCAAAAATTATATAACGACAAAAAAGTTGCACTGGTTTCATCATTACTTTTTGTGTCCTTACATCACTACATACTTTTCGGATCTTTATTTACTCGCGAAAGCATTGCTCTGGTTTTTACAATTTTTTGTATTTATCTTTATTTTATAAGTAAATCTCAAAAAAAATATTCTTTATCGATTTTGTTTTTGGCTACTATAACACTCTCTCATCACTTCACCAGTTTGATTCTAGCTTTAATTTTTTTTGTACATTATATTACGAGTAGAATACTGGTTACTACACGTTCAGTTTCTAAAAATATTGCTGGAAAATGGTTAACAACAAATACAATATTACTTGTTTTTGTTGTTCCTTTTGCTTATTGGATATATATAATTATGACTCCGCTGATAACTATTGTTACTTTCTTTGTCGAACTAACAAATTTTAATTCTCCTACCTTTGCGGAACTATATTCTATTAACAGCACATCACTCGAAAGTATGAGAAGCTATATCCTATATTATGGATTTTTTATATTTCATGGGATTTTTGGAATTTTCCTGATGTGCCAATTATTATCTCAAAATGATAAGAAGATACTGGAAACATACTCATTCACAATTTTTTTATTTTTCTTAGGGTTTATTGGCCTTCTGTTTCTATATGTAATCCCATTAAATAATGCAGCTTTGTTCCCAGACCGATTTCTTGCATATGGCTGGATGTTGGGATTTGGCCCTCTTTCATTGTTTATCATAAAATCTAATTATATTTCTGTGAGGAAAATAGGATTAGTATTGTTATTTACTTTCATGCTTTATAATATATATTCAATTGATGGCAGTGCCTGGAATCCACGACATAATGTTATACAAAGTTCAACTTCATATGAAGAATATAATCTTGCAAAAGTATTAAATTTCCAAAGTGATACTTATTTGATGGCTTATCCAAGCACACTAATGGCAATATACGACGTACAAGGCTATCTTGGAAATTATGATATTATGTACACATCAGAAGTAGAATTAGATTATATTGATTGGATAGTAATTAATAAAAAATTATTAGAACTTAAAAAGAAAGAATTCGAAAAAGAAAATATAAATTATGATTTAAATAAATTAAATGTTAATAACAATTTTCTAAAAGTTTACGATTCAAATAATCTCACAGGCTTTTACACACGTCGACAAATATAAATTTCTATATTATAAGTTTCTATATTAAAACTGGCAAATTGAAAATAATAATATATTGAAAAATTGAATAGTTATGTACTTTCATATCAAACACTTTCATATCAAACGATAGTAAAGGATATAGAGTGAAATATTCAGGAGAGTTTATTCACTATACGTCAACCTGCCGAAAGCAAGAATTAATATGCATATTATAAGGTTTGTCCATAACCAGGCATATCCTATTCCTATTATTCCATACTTCAAAAGTGCAATGTAGCCAAATCCCACAATCATCATTGAGATTGCAAAGTTTATATAATTAATAATTTTTATTTCTTTTTTAATTCTTTTAATAGCTTGATAAACTGAAATTATTGAGTAAAATAAACTTGAAGCAACTAATAGTTTTAAAACACCAAAAGACTGCTCTGAGTATTCTTTGCTGAATATATAAAGGGCATGATCCCCATAAAAAAAAATTGCCATTACAATCGGAATCAAAAAAACCATTATTATTTTTACTGATTTAATTATATTCTCTTTGATTGGTGAATTATGTGACCCTTCAACCAGTAATGACATTGATACAGAGTGGGGAATCATAAAAAGTAAACTTGCGATAGAATATGCAATATAAAAATGCGCCGAAGATTGAGACCCTATAGTATTTAGAATTAATAAAGGGACAATAGTTGCAGGCAACATGGATAATATATCCCCAATGTAGCTTTCAAAAGAAAACCTGGATATCTCTTTCAAATTAGAAATCTTTACTTTAGGGTTGAAGGAAAGTTCACAATGAGATAGAAGAGCGCTGCCTAATAGTATTGCAAATACAAGAGAAATTCCGAGAGAACTAATAATTCCAAGAGCATTTAAAAATGGAATGAAAAATATTATTAAAACACGTGACCCTAATGCTAAATTTTGAATCAAACTTAAGTCGGCTCTTCTTATTGCTATTAATGTTATATTTTGAATTGAATATATTGACATCGATATTATGTAAACAAAGTATGCAATTATAAATTTCCATTCAAATAATAACTCAAGAGCCGGTGAAAATATTCCAATTCCTGCTATATATATGATATTAATCGTTACTACCAGTAACAATATTACTAGCAAAACTGTGCTATATAACCTGTTTTTATTACTTGACTCTGGTAGATATCTTATTAGTCCTATATCTAACCCAAGTTTAGATAGTGAAATTAAAAGTAAAGCTACTGAGGTCGAAGCTGTTGCCAGCCCAATTTCATTTGGAGGTATGTTTCGGGCAGCTACAATCCAGAAAAGTAGACCAAATAAGGATGAGAAAAAAGAGTTTAACATTATTGCAAGAGAGTTGCGATATAAAGGTTCGTTACGGTACTTGTTACATTTCTTTATTAACAGCTTTATATCTCTTTCATCAATTAAAAAATTCATAGTTCACCTTAAGTGATTTATTTCAGTTGAATACCCCACTAGCTTGCTGTGGGGCGTGCCAGCTCAACTTCGATTGTCAAAAAATTTTATCTGGATTTTTAATTGTTAATGAGTTTTCAAGATTTTTTCTCAAATTAAAAGTTCAACTGACCTTTCAAAATACATAATTCAAAGGCGTAAATATTGTCCATTATAGATCAGGTATTCTTGAAAACATCTGCTATAAGGAATTTTGTGGACGCTATCATCTATCCCATAAAAAGGTTCTCTGATTGTGTATTTATTCAATACTTCTTTGGTTCCCCGTTCTCAGTTTATACTCTATCTCCTTAAGTAAATTTATAGGTACATTTTTCGTATACCATCTTCTATAATTTTTGTCTTTTAAAAGTTTAAAATTCCGAAAACTACGTCCTATTTCTTTCTTTGCTTTCATTAGATCTTTAACCGACAAATCATTTGTCTGTACAACTGCATCATAACTTGTATATCTGGACCAATCATCTGTTTTTATCCATCTGTTCTCTGCAGCGATCTCAAATAGCTTTGTTCCGGGATAGGGGGTCCATATATTGAGATTAATCTGGTCCGGATTTAATTCGCATATTAATGACAAAGTATTTTTTAATGTTTTTTTGTTTTCTCCCGGCAGCCCTATAATTATGTGTGCCATGGTAAACATCTCAAATTTCTTTGTCACATGGAAAGTTTGTTTAACTCTCTTAACACTTAGTCCTGGCTTCCCAATTTTTGTAAGTATTTCTGGCGTTCCAGTTTCAACGCCATAATGTATACGAAAACAGCCAGCATCCTTCATTTTAGATAACAAGTCCTCTGTTATTTGATCTGTTCTTGCTTCAACAAACCACTTTATGTTTAGATCCCTTTTTATAATTTCATCACATAATTTGACTACTCTTTCTTTATTGTATGTAAATACTTGATCTCTAAACAGAAATCCATTAATCCCAAAGTTTGTTTTTAAGAATTCGATTTCTTCAAGAATATTATCTATAGATTTGTGAACTACTTTCTTACCATATGCTAAAGGATACGGACAGTAACTACAACAATATGGACAACCCACACTTGTAACAATTGGTATACATTTTATGTTATTACCGTTAAAGTCTCTATAATCTTCAATATATTTCTCCAGTGGAAATAAATGATAAATTTGGGGCAATAACTCATTCAAAGTTTCATTAAGAGGCTCAAGCGGGCCGTGAACTATATTATTTTCTTTTCTATATATTGCGCCTTCTATTAAATTGAAAGTATCCTGGTTTATAGGATTATCCTTAAATGTACAGGCTATGTTTGATATCAGGTTATAGTGAAGATAATTTCCTTTGATAAGTAAATCCACGTTGCTATTTAGTACCTCTTCGGGGATTACATTACAAACAGTTCCTAATGTTATGACCAAAGTGTGTGGAGTTACTTTTTTAATATTGTTTAAAAGTTCTAAATCATCGTATAATGTGGGTAGTGAAATCCATGTGATAAGGATATCTGGTTTAATTGCCTTAACAACATTGATAACCTTATCCGGGTCGTATCCCATTGCCTGAGCATCCAATACTTCATACAGGCATCCTGATTTTTCTAATGCTGATGCACCATACACTAAATATGTTGGAAGCAACACTTTATTTGATAACGACCCCAGTGTTCCAAAACCACCTGCATATTCCCTATATATGTTCTTACCAGCGGGATTTGGCAAGTTAAGCAACATATATTTTAAATTAGACATGTCCCCCCCACCTATTACTTATCCTATTCTAATACAGATTTACAAACAGAAGAACATCAAGTTACTGTAAATGTTTTAAACAGAATCTCCTGGCAGGCATATACAACCTTTTATTTCAACTATATCCTCAAACATTTCAATATAGTTTCAAGTTAGTTCTTATTTCTTTCCTTGTATTACTTCCTAAATATGTAGGTCTTTATGTTACAATTAATTTCTATTCAGTATATCTCTAAATCATATATATTTTCTCAATTTATATAAATACCTGAAGTCGTTTTTAATATATCTTCCTTAATGTTATTCTCCAAAATTAGACTATAATTTGAAAGATGCACAATAATCCATTTTTGCACAGTGTCACAAATTTACTGTTACAGAAAAATTGGTCCACTACCAATTTTATAATATTTATATACTAAAGAAGCTAAAATACGTACTTTTTTCTAAAGACCGTTTAATTTTAATCAAAAGATAAAGCATCGAAGTGGGGATTAAAGCTAGCATCAAATAAAAAATTTTTCTCTGATATAATAGCCTGGTTTTGGTATGTAGCAAAATAGTTAGTGCTTTTTTACGATCACCGATGTATATGTTTCTAATAGCAAAATGAATATTTAATAAATTAAAATATTCTTGCAAATAATCTGATATCTCTATTGGAACATCTCCATCTCTAATTTTTTTAATTGCTGTACTTTTAAATGGGTGTTCTTCAAGAAGGAGCGTTTTATCACAAGTTCTATTATCAGCTTCCATGTGGTATATAGAAACTGCTTCCCAACTAAACGCAATAGGATATTTCAAAGCAATTTTTCCCCATAGATCGGAGTCTTCCCACATCAATATGTCTTCCCTAAAGCCACTCATTTCCAGAAAAATTTCTTTGGGAATACTGATAGCTGATGTTGAAACAGGCATATCTACTAATGTAGCGAGTAAAAAATAATTGGGTAATAGACCTTCCCATGGGGAAGGGGGAATAGATTTATAATTGGGTTTTAATATTTTGCCATTCTTGCTGTATATTTCATAAGCAGTTATATATGCACCTGCTTCTGGGAATTGATTCCTTAATTTTAATATCGTTTCCAGAAATTCTGGCTTCCATTCATCATCAGCGTCTAAAAAAGCAATTAAATCTGATTTACTCTCCAGAACACCTTTATTCCTTGCCGAAGATACACCAGCATTCTATTGCTAGATAAGTCGAATCCTCATGTCTTTAAAGCTCTTGACTATCTCCACACCTTTGTCTGTTGAACCATCATCTATAATTACTATTTCGAAGTCCTGGAATGTCTGTTTGAGGACCGAGCATATCGTTCGAGTTATATAAGGTTCTTTGTTATACAAAGGAATAACTACTGAAACAACTGGCATTTTCAATCACCAGCTACTCTTTATTCATGAGTCTATGTCATCTATGATCTCTTTATCCTGTAAATTAAGCAATTTTTTCCTCTGGATTCTGAAACTTTAACTTGATTAATCGGCAGCCAGCCATTTTAAAATTCCTAAATTTGAATATATGTGATACTCCAACAATTAATTTCTATCTAATTTTGGTTTTACACATCCATTTTTAGATTTAGGTATCTAAATTTTTGCCGATTTAACATATCTATATATGTATTGTGTTAATGTAGATATATCTTATAGAATATATTTTCCTTATAATTAATAGGTGATCTTTGGATAATTGGTTGATATTATTCCAAAATAGCCGAAATAACATTCCCAGGTTTTTCTTGTTCCGGGCTTCGTTGTTCCTTGACTGAATTCAAATAAATTTTTTCAGGTTCTTTCCTTCCCATCATAAGATTTTTATTCTTCAGCTCCTCCCCTCAGGATAGGGAAAAATTAATTAGAATTGCAGTTTAAGGTAAACAACACATATACGAAATTACTCAAATGAAATTTCTCCTTTTTCTGGAGTGTCCATCTTGAAAGTCAAAAAAGCAGTTATTCCGGCAGCAGGTCTCGGGACCCGTTTCCTGCCTGCCACCAAGTCCATGCCAAAGGAAATGCTCCCGATCATCGATACGCCCGTAATACAGTACGTCGTGGAAGAGGCAATAGCTTCGGGGATCGAGGACATAATTATCATCACGGGAAGAGGAAAGAGGGCCATTGAAGACTACTTCGACGACTCCCCTGAACTGGAGATGCACCTTGCGAAAAAACACCAGACAGACATGCTGAAGCTGGTGAGAGATATCTCCTCTCTTGTTGATATCCACTACATCCGCCAGAAAGAGCCCAATGGTCTGGGAGATGCAGTCCTCAGGGCAGAAAACCATATAGGAAATGAACCTTTTGCGGTGCTTCTCGGAGACGATATTATCGTAAATGATAACCCTTGCACTGCCCAGCTTATAGCGAACTTTGAAAAATACGGAAGGTCAACCCTCGCAGTCGAAGAGGTGCCTTACGAAAAACTGAGCAGCTACGGGATTATAAAGGGCAAGCCTCTTAACGATTCTCTGTACGTGCTTGAGGACATCGTGGAAAAGCCCTCCCCTGAAGCTGCTCCATCCAATATAGGGGCAATCGGACGCTATGTCTTCACACCTGAAATTTTTGATTGTATAAAGGAAGCCGGAACTGGCGTAGGGAGTGAGATCCAGCTCACTGACGGCATCAGGCTGCTGAACAGGTCTCAGATGATCTATGCCTGCAGGTTCAAAGGAAAAAGGTTTGATACTGGAGACCGACTCGGGTACGTAAAATGCATACTGGACTTTGCCCTTCAAAACGAAAACCTCAGAGATGATGTACTTGAATATTTGCGGGAAACCCTTGCAGTTAATAAGACTCCCGCAGAAAAGAATGTAACCTGACTTTGACAGTTAGATAAAAATAAGTGCTCTTTGTTTTGTGTAATTCGGTC
>ENA-UOOK01002663-UOOK01002663.1-fermentation-metagenome-genome-assembly--contig:-NODE-2663-length-21448-cov-4.178049_pt1 | contig 21448 bp, 18 predicted proteins | sample MGYA00245777_ERZ724023 | MGnify/ENA primary metagenome ERZ724023 (study PRJEB28704, sample SAMN03018312) | fermentation metagenome | biome: anthropogenic terrestrial biome; feature: soil; material...
TTCCGCAGAAATCATGGTATAATTGCCCATGCGCGTTTCGGCGCCATGGTCCTTTGGCCGAAAATTTCGCGCGGGCGCTAATTCCTGCGGAGCGATATAATGTATCTGCATTTCAGTTTATTAGCAGATACATTATACTTTATATCATATCATATTCCAGGGGGCCGCCTGCACAATAAACCTGTAAAAAAACAAAAAAATGCTAAAAAAACAAAAAAAGGGCTCCCTCGGCATAACCATTTATACCGCTAAAGCCCAATTCCCGATACCTGTTTCCATGCTTATCGGTTCTAATTTTCTATATTATCATTATCCTTTTTAGTTCCGGGGTCGGTTTCCTTCGTGCTTTCTTTCTCACTTTCCGTCTTGGCTCCGACGGCTTCAGGTATTTCCTGTTTTCTGCCGCACTTGTAGCAGTATTCCATATCGATTTCCAGTTCCACGCCGCAATTGGGGCATGCCTTCACGTTTTTCAGCTCAAGTATTTTTTCACGCATTTCATCGATGTTTTTTATGATCTCGTCTATCTTCTCACAGTGCTCCAGCAGCTTTTCACTTACGATCTTTCCTTCCGCGTAATCCTCATAAAGCTGTCTGCCCATCTCGGCGTAGATTTTCCTGACTTTTTCCTCTTCCGTTCCTATGTTCATATTCAGTCTGGTCACCTCAACGACGCTCCCCGACTTCTTCGCCGCCGCTTTTGCGGTATCAGTTACTCTCCTGGTTATGTTGTCCAGTACCGACATATATATCCCCTCCCTTCAAACAGATTAATATGTTGCGCCGGATTACTAATATAATATTATTCCACAAAAGCATGAAATACAATACTTATTTTCTCGTCTTTTTTTGAGGGGCAAAAAAGATGCGGACATTCATCTGCACGACTTCGTGTCGGAACTACCCTTTTATCGATCCTATCATGACACCTTTGACGAAGTATTTCTGCAAAAATGGGTAAACGAGGATAATAGGAACGATGGAGACAATGATCGTGGCAAACTTGATGGAGTCCTCGGGAATAACCTTCCCGCCGCTGGAGGTGATTACATCCTGGTTTGCACTTATACTTTTCATTACGACCTGCTGTAAAATAATCTGAAGCGGATATTTTGAATCCTGAGACAGATAGAGCAAAGGAGTAAAATAAGAATTCCATATGGCGACTCCGTAAAAAAGACCTATTGTCGCAATAACGGCCGTCGATGTGGGCAAAACCAGGTACCACAGAATACCGAGATCATTCAGTCCGTCTATTCTGCCCGATTCCTCGATTTCTTCAGGATACTCGGCAAAAAAAGATCTCATGACAATAAGATTCCATGCACTCAGGGCTCCGGGAAGCACTATCGCCCAGATGGTATCATAAAGTTTCAGCCAGTTGATAGCCAGAAATGATGGAATCATCCCACCGCTGAAGAACATTGTTATCAATATCATAATGTTTATTATTTTCCCGAAGGGGCATCTTTTCTTACTGAGGGCATATGCCGCCGAAGTAGTCACCAGAAGAGCTATGACGGTGCCCAGAACCACATAGATGATAGTATTTTTATACGCGGTAAAAATTCTTTTATCACCAAGTACGAGCTTATATATATCCAGCGTAAAACCTTTGGGATAAATGCCGACTTCATTGCGGAGAACATAAATAGTATCCGAAAAAGACACCGCCAGCATGTGAATGAAGGGATAAAGCATAATGGCTATAATAAATATTAAAATAAAGTTTCTGAGAAACCACCAAAAATCGAGTCTGTTTTCTTTAATCATGACGTCAACTCCTTCACCATAAACTGGCCTGATTAAATTTTTTGGATAATGTATTCGCTAAGAGAAGAAGCACCAGGTTTATCACCGAGTTGAAAAGGCCCACCGCCGTCGCATAGCTGAAGTTATTTGATCTGATTCCCCTTTCATATACGTAGGTCTGTATGATCTGGGATGTCTCATAGTTAGACGGCGTCTGAAACAGAAATGCCCGCTCGAATCCCACATTCATTACCTGTCCAAGCCTGAGCAGCAGCAGAACAATTATGGTTGGCATAAGGCAGGGCAGCGTAATATAAAGCATCCTCTTGAACCTGCCCGCCCCGTCGATGACTGCCGCCTCATACAGCTGAGGATCTATATTGGTCAGAGCGGCAAGATATATGATTGCCCCCCATCCGAGGCTTTGCCATATCTCGGATGCGATATAAATACTCCTGAAATATCTGGCGTCGGCCAGAAAATAAATCTTTTCAAAGCCCATCATTGCCATCAGCTTTCCCACTTCACCGCTTGTGGGAGACAGAAACATAGTAAAAAGCCCGACAACGACTACTGTTGAATAAAAATGCGGCATATAGCTGACAGTCTGCACCAGCTTCTTATACCTGACATTTGATACTTCATTCAGCATCAGCGCAAATATGATGGGAGCCGGGAACCCCCATGCAAGGGAGTAAACCGACAGCAGCAGTGTATTTCTGATATACTTATAAGAAAAAGGGTCGTTAAAAAAGTTGATAAAATGCTTCAAACCCACCCATGGGCTGTCTGCAAAGCCTTTAAAAGGAGAATATTCCTTAAAGGCAATAAGCACCCCCCACATTGGCAGATAAGAGAACAGCAGCAGACATATCACCGCAGGTATCACCAGCATGAATAAATATTTCCCATCGGCAAGTCTTTTGATGGATTTTTGAAATTTCATTTTTTCTCTCCCTGTAGGTACTATATTAATGTAACCATCTTTGATTTAATTGGCGGGGATACCTCACGAAACACCGGTATCCCCGCCAAAAGCAAAACTATTATTTGGTCACCCTGCTATAGGCGTCTTCATAAGCTTTCCGCAATTCTTCCACACCAAGGGCATTTACTTCTTTTACATACGCATCCCATTCGCTGATAGGTCTTTGCCCCAGTATAAACTTGGACAGTTGTTCGTTTACATAATTGGTAATAGGTGTTAATTTTTGGTCACTTATTTCTTTTTCACTTTCATTGAAAGGCAGCCAGTTGATAGGATTGGATCTTGGCTCCAAAAATTCTGCGGCTTTGTGCGCTTCGGCGACGTTTTCCTTTGTATAAAGCGCCTCGTTTGAGGTTTCATCGATAACCTGATACAACCCGTAGGTGCCGAAGCCGTAAAGATTCCTGGCAGGAGTTCCCTTGTCGTCAAGAATAAACTGCTTCTCACTGTTTACTACCTTATAAGTCTCGCCTTCCTTGCCCCAGCTGACAAGCGCTTTACCTTTGTCGCTGTAGAACCAGTCGACAAATTTTAACGCATTGTCCATGCTTTCCTGTTTACCTGTATTTACAACCAGATAGCCAGTCAAGTCAAGATTTGTTTTTCCTGTCTTATTTGTCGCCGTAGAGGTATTACCCTTCGGAGGTTCCATAACCGCCCATGTATAATCGGGATCGGTCGTTCTCGCCGGGCCGTTGAAGAAATCAATCCTTACGATGTATTCCGGCATAAAGAACCCGCGGTTGGTAGTCACCAGCTCCTGCCAGCTCTGATTGGTTATTGTTGCGAAATCCGTCGGAATGAGTTTATCGTCATATGCTTTTTTCACCCAGAGTATAAATTCCTTCATGGTATCTTCCGTGCCGCCGAAGTTCCATTTCTTGTTGTCGAAATCGTAGTAGAACCCTGTGCCCATATACGGCTTCCACTGCTGAAGCATCTGATCGAATTTCGTGACGCCCCCCCGAAAGCTAAGCGGATAGCTGTCAGGATATATCTCCTTCAGCTTCTTGCTTACGGTATACAATTCGTCATAGGTAGTGGGAACCGTAAGATTATTTCTTTCCAGAATGTCCTTCCTGTCCATCCATATTATGAGATTATTTATAGTTTGAACTCCATAGGTCGGAAACAAATAAATCTTTCCGTCCCCAGCAGTGTGCTGGGCAAGAATTTCTTCCTTATCGCTTATGGAATCCAGCCATTTTGAGAAATTCGGAAGCTTGTCCAGATTGTCCAGTATGCTTACATAGGCACCACTCATTGCGTGTGCGTCGGACTGTGTTTTAGCCCATACATGAACTATATCAGGCAATTTGTCTTTGGATGCCATTATCAGGTTTAACTTTGTTGGAAGCTCTTCACCCGGCACAGCCTGTATGTCCAGTTCGGCCCCTGTGGCCTCTTTTACATACTGCCACACTTTCCAGTTTTCATCATATGGCCAGCTCGCGTGAGACCCCATCAGAATGGAAAGCTTCACCGGCTTGTCAAACAGAGGTGCGTTTTCGTCCTTTGTTGCCTCAGGCGCCGCCGTGGTCGGCGCCGCTGCCGTACTGCCTGCCGGCGTATTGTTCGATGCGTTGCCGCACGCTGCCAGTGAAACGGCTATGGACAATACGGCTAGAAATGAAATGACTTTTAATGCGATACTCCTTTTTCCCATTTTCTCCCTCCTCGAAAATATGAAGATATTGGCCAGGGAGCTGCAGTCTCCCCTGCACAGCCTGATTATATTCCACAACTATTCCTATTTAAATTATCAATTTGTCGGATTTTTCTTTCAAAATTTCAAAATCAAAAAATTTGGATATTAAATAAAAGAAATAGTGAAACCCTTATTTAGGCTGATTTATATACTCTTTCGGTGTGAGTCCCGTATATTTTTTAAATGCCCTTATAAAAGTATTGATATTGGGCATCCCTACCCGCACGGAAATGTCTTTAACCTTCAATTGCGGAGTTTTCATAAGCTCCATGGCCTTGTTTATTCTGAAATGATTAATATAGTCCACCAGGCTTACGCCCATCTTGTCCTTAAAATAAGAGGAAATATAGGTATTGGTCAGATTCAGCCTTTCGGCGAAATCATTCAGGCCGATATCCTTGTCATAGTTGCCGATTACATAGCCGGTGATATAATCAATAATGTAATCGCCTTGTTTCCTGTTGTTTTTGATATAGTTCACGACTTTTATTATGAATGTCTCTACTCGCTCTGTCAGCGAACAAGGTACCGATATAGCTTCGGCATTGGACAAAGCAGCCGCTTCTATGCTGCCTTCCATGCAAGGACTACAAGCCAAACTATCGGAAAAGAAAACAAATAAAGTGATAGTGCTTATCTCCGACGGCGAAGACCATAGTAATGAGGCATTGGATATGACACGTACGCTTACTCAAAACGGAATCAAAGTGTATACCATTGGTATAGGTAGTCGCATGGGAGAACCTATACCCGAAAGAACATCCGGAGGCAGGATACAATACAAAAAAGATAAAGAAGGGAATACCGTCATCACCCGTTTAAATGAAAAAATATTGCAAGACATTGCCCTGGCAGGTAACGGAACCTATGTGTATGCCGCCAATGCAAACCTCGGTTTTGATGTGTTATTTAAAGAATTGGATAAAATCGAAAAGACAGAACTTGAAGAAGTGGTTTTCACCGCATACAGCAATAAATATTACATTCCGTTATGGATAGCATTGATTTTATTGTTAATAGAAATATGTTTGTACAATAAAAAACTTATTCGCATGTCTCATTTTTCGTGGTTACAGTTAAAACGAATGGGAATATTTTTTATAGTGCTATTTGCCTTCCAGACATTATCAGCCCAAACTCGTGAAGAATTAAAACATTTACGTAAAGGAAATTCTTATTACTTTCAGGGAGAAAAATTAAACAAAGAAGCAAGCGAAATGCGACAAAAAGGAGGAGAAGTTAATCAACAAAATAGCATTGAAAAACAACAACAAGCTCAAAAAATGTATGAAAATGCATCTACATTGTATTTGAAATCCAACGAATCGAATAAAGATTATTATAAAAGCTTGTTTAATCTGGGGGCATCTCTCTATAAACAAGGAAAATACAAAGATGCGGCCGAGAATTTCGATAAGGTGGCACAAATGAATGCTATTTCCAAAAAGGAAAAGGCGAAAGCTTATCATAATTTGGGAAATAGTTTACTTCAACAGCAAAAATACAAGGAAAGTATTGATGCCTACAAAAATGCATTGAAAGCGAATCCTGCCGATATGGATACAAAGTATAATTTAGAATATGCCAAACGGAAGATGGCCGCACAAATGCAACAACAACAATCACAAAATCAACAAAAAAAACCTAATCAAAATCAACAAGATAAAAATCAGCAGAACCAAGAACAACAAAACCAAAATCAGCAAAACAAAGATCAACAACCTAATGATAAGTCATCAAACGAAAATCAATCCTCAAAGGATAAACAAGATCAAAAAGAACAACAACAAAATCAACAACAAAAAGACGCTAAACGACAGTTGGATGCTTTGCAACAAAACGAAAGAAGAACGCAAGAGAAAGTGAAAGAAGCTGAAATGCGACAAACCAAACCTGTGAAACAAGAGAAAGATTGGTAATAAAAAGGAAACATATGATGCGAATAGGTTTAAGAATAATGCTAACATGGATGCTAATTTTTGTGGGGAGTACTTTGTATGCCCAAGATATTCAAATTAAAGCTTCCGCTCCGGATAGAGTTAGTGTAGGAGAACAATTTCGGTTAACATATACGTCTAACGAAAGGATTTCTTCCATTGATATTCCGAAATTTCAAAATTTTACTTTGTTAAGTGGTCCACAAACATCCTCCAGTTCAAGTATGCAGATTATTAATGGTCAAATGACAAGTAATTCGAGTTATACGTGGATTTACATACTGCAAGCGGATAAAGAAGGCACTTTTGACATTCCGGGAGCGAATATGTTGGTGAAAGGCAAAAATATGCGTACCAATAGTTTGCGAATTCAAGTCAGCGCAGCTCCTGCTTCTTCCAACCAACAAGGGGGAAGTCAAGGGCAATCTTCGCAAAGCCAGCCCTTCAATAAAAATGATTTTTTTATAAAGGCGTTTGTATCAAATACAAATCCTTATACGGAAGAACAAGTGATTATACATTATAAATTGTATTTGAGTACTCAAGCGCAACGTTATCAGGCTTCCATACGGAAGCTGCCTTCCAGTACCGGACTTTGGACCTATGATTTAAACGATAAAAATGCTCAACCTACACAAACTACCGAGACAATCAATGGTAAAAAATACCATGTCATGGATTTATACTCCTTAGCTGTATTCCCTCAAAAATCCGGAAAATTAAGTATTTCTCCCTTGGAAGTGCAAACCATAGTACAAATAGTAGTGCAACGCCAACAACGAAGCGATAATCCGTGGGATATGTTTTTTAATGATCCCTTTTTTGGCGGTGGGAGAGTTCAAAATATTGAATTGGAACTAAAGTCTGATCCCATAACTTTACATGTTAAAGAATTGCCTAAAAATAAACCTTCAGATTTCAGTGGTTTGGTAGGTAATTTCAGCATGAAAGCAAGCTTAAGTAGAGATAAATTATCGACTGATGATGCTACCAATTACTCTATTACAATAAGTGGAAACGGTAATATTCAACATATAGAAGCGCCGGAGATAACATTTCCGTCGGATTTCGATGTGCACGAACCCAATATTGTGGATAATATTCAAAAAGCTGCAAATGGTATTTCCGGTTCTCGTACTTTTGAATATGTGCTAATACCTCGTAATCCGGGCGATTTTGTGATTCCGCTTGCTACTTTTTCCTATTATGATAAAACAAAAAAACAATATATTACACTTAGCACCCAAGAATTACCCGTTAAAGTAAAAAAAGGCAGCAATCAAGCCGGACAGTATTACAGTAGCAATAAAAAGAATGTGCAGATAGTGGGTTCAGATATTCGCTATATTAAAACATCCAATCCAAAGCTAAAAACCAAACAACAAGCCTTTTTCTTATCTCCTTTGTATGGCTTTTTATTGGCTTTGCCCTGTATACTTTTTGTATGTTTTCTGATTTTGTGGAGAAAACAAATCGAAAACAAAAAGAATATGGCTCAAGTAAAACATAAAAAAGCTTCCAAATTAGCACGTAAACGTTTGCTTAAAGCCGAGAAATACATGAAAAGCGGAAATAACGAACAATTTTATATCGAAATATCCCAGGCATTGTGGGGTTATATCAGCGATAAATTCCACATTCCTTTAGTGGAATTATCTTTAGACACCACCCGACGGAAATTGGAAGAACGGAACTTAAAACCCGAACTGATAGATGAATGTATGAATGTGCTGAATCAATGTGAATATGCACGTTTTGCTCCTTCTTCCGATACCACAACTCAAATGCTGTATGAAATGTCGTTTCGCTTTATTACAAAAATTGAAAGTGAAATGAAGAAGAAATAATCCTTGTTATGGAGAAGTGTTATACTTCTTTGTAAATAATTTCATAGCCCATAAAACGGTTTCACAAAAAAATGTACTTTTGTAAAAAATTTTGTAATGAGGAAAAAGTTATCAATTATTTCATTGCAGTGGGGCATTTTAATTGCGTTGGTGCAAATCCTTTCGCATGTTTTGTTGGTATATGTTTTTCATGATGCATCCATCAATATCAAAAATATTATAGAAATATTGACCTTTTTAATAGGATTCGGATTCATTTATGCATCTATACGTGCCTACAAACAAAGTTTCGAGCTTACGGATAAATTTCCCTTATTGCAAGCTTTCTATGCCGGCGTTTTTCCCGCTTTGATTTTTGCATGTATTTTTACCCTTTATTTTATACTGTTAACGCAAGTAATTGATAAAGAATTCATGTCGTCATTTGTCTTAATGGATAAAAGTATAAATAGTGAAGAAGGTCAAGTTTTAATGGAAAAAATTCAACCAGTGAAACCTTTAATTTATTTAATAAAATACATTTTTCGTTTTTTGTTATATCAACTGACAGCAGCTTTGGTAATGGCTGTTTTTATGCAAAGAAAAGAAGATGACTTTCCTGAATCAAAATCTGATACTGAATAAATAAACACCTATGGATATTTCAATTGTTATACCTTTACTTAACGAAGAAGAATCACTTCCCGAATTGACGAATTGGATAAATAAAGTAATGAATGAAAACGGTTTTTCTTATGAAATCATTTTTGTGGATGACGGCAGTACCGATAGTTCATGGTCGATCATTGAACAACTGGGAGCGGAAAATCCCTCTGTTAAAGGTATTCGTTTTCAGCGGAATTACGGAAAGTCGGCAGCCTTGAATGTGGGCTTTGAAGCAACAAAAGGTGATGTGGTTATTACCATGGATGCCGATTTGCAAGACAGTCCCGATGAAATTCCGGAATTATATCAAATGATAACATCAAAACACTATGATTTGGTTTCGGGTTGGAAAAAAGTGAGGTATGATTCAAAATTTGCCAAAAATATTCCTTCAAAGTTCTTTAATTGGACAACCCGAAAAATATCGAAAATCAAACTGCATGACTTCAATTGCGGACTAAAAGCCTATCGCAGCGATGTGGTTAAAACCATTGAAGTATATGGAGAGATGCATCGTTATATTCCCGTTATTGCCAAATGGGCAGGCTTTAGTAAAATCGGCGAAAAAGTGGTGAAGCACCAAAAAAGAAAATACGGAACCACTAAATTCGGATGGAATCGATTCATCAACGGTTATTTAGATTTAATATCCATTATGTTTGTTTCGCGTTTCGGGAAAAAGCCCATGCATTTTTTTGGTCTCGGAGGTAGCTTATCATTCTTGATAGGTTTGGTGATTACCTTTTGGCTAATTATACAAAAATTGATAAACATTGCGCAACATGTAGCCTATTATCGCCAAGTAACGGAACAACCCTTATTTTATTTAGCCCTGTTGGCCATGGTCTTTGGCATGCAATTGTTTTTGGCAGGTTTTTTAGGTGAAATGATTTCACGTAACTCTTCCGAACGTAATAAATATATTATTCGTACTAAATACCATGTATAATGCAAGCACAACCATTAAATGTTCTTGAATATCAGTGGCAAGTAATTATCAATCCCAATGCTTTATCTGAAAAATGCTTAGCTTATTGGGTATATGTCGAGAAACAATTGGGGAAACTCGGCATTCCTTATCGGCATCATATTGCCGATGAATCCACTTTCGGGATTAAAAAGGTAGAAGAATTATGTAAAAAAGGTGAAAAGCATTTTATCGTAGTAGGTGGAGATGGTACTATTAACGAAGTGATTAATGGTATTTTTATATCCGGAGTGAATCCTGAAGAAATTTATGTCAGTGTTTTCCCTTTGGGTACCGGCAATGATTGGACGCGTTCTCATCGATATCCTCCTTCCTATACGGAAACAATCAAGGAATTTACACATGCAAGGTTTATCAAGCACGATGTAGGATTAGTGCAATGTGTAAAAGATAATCAAATCATCGATAAAAGATATTTTGTAAACATTGCAGGATTCGGTTTTGATGCGGCAGTGATTGAAGAAGTAAATAAAAATAAATCGAAACTTTTTACCAAAACCGTATACATTTTAAATTTATTAAAAGTATTGCTGAAATATGTTCCCACAAAAACAGCAGTCACTTTAGACAATGAAACCATTAATGCGGAAATGTTTACCTTAGCCGTAGGCATTTGTCAATATAATGGTAACGGCATGCGGCAAGTCCCGTCGGCTAATCCCGTGGATGGTATATTTGATGTTGTGTTTATTAGAAAATTATCTCCTTTTAAAGTAATACGCAATGTAAGTAAATTATACAATGGAACACATATAAAAGCGCTTAAGGAAGTATCCTTGTCTCAATCTAAAACCGTCGAAATTACATCTTCTCCTTATTGTAAAGGCGAAGTAGAAGGTGAATTATTACCCCAAGCCGATTATCGTATTTCCATATTACCTCAAGCTATCAATATGATGTCGATGATGGAAGAATAGCCAAAAGAGACGGCGCGGGAAACATATTTCACCTTTACTATATCTATGCTGATTTTATCAAAGGTTTAGAAAAAAAACACCTATAATAAAACTGAAAAAATTCTATAGATTGAAATTGTATGATGATTCAGCTAAACACTTTTGTTTATTTATGTTATATAATACTATACACAAAATAGTTTTACAAAAAAAAATTGCAATCAATCAAGGGATAAAAAAATAATGTAATTTTGCGTATCAATTCATGAAAAATAAAGGCAATGAATAAATCGTATGAGTTCGAAAAGAATAAATTTGTAGGTGAAGGCTTTACATATGATGATGTATTGCTTTTGCCTGCTTATACGGAGGTGTTGCCACGCGATGTGGATTTGAATACCTGTTTTACGAAAGAGATACATTTAAATATACCCATTGTATCAGCCGCAATGGACACCGTAACGGAATCGAAATTAGCCATTGCCATAGCACAAGAGGGAGGGATAGGTGTAATTCATAAAAATATGTCGATAGAGCTTCAGGCATTGGAAGTTAAAAAAGTAAAACGCGCTGAAAACGGAATGATTATCGATCCTATTACCATAGGTTCAAAAGCGAGTGTGGGCGATACTTTAGCCCTTATGAAAGAATATCATATCGGAGGTATACCGGTGGTGGATAAAAGCAATCGCTTGAAAGGCATCGTTACCAATAGAGATTTACGTTTTGAAAAGGATATGGCTCAGCCTATAGCTAAGATAATGACAAAAAAAGTCATTACCATTACCGAATTTACCGATTTTGAAAAAGCAGCCGAAATATTGCAACAACATAAAATAGAGAAACTACCCGTTGTTGATAATGAAAATAAAGTAATAGGGCTCATCACCTATAAAGATATTATAAAAATAAAAGCACGTCCGAATGCTTGTAAAGACAATCGCGGTCGATTGCGGGTAGCAGCAGCAGTCGGTACAGCTTATGATAGTATGGATAGAGTGGATGAGTTGGTAAAAGCAGGTGTTGATGCCATTGTCCTCGATACAGCTCATGGGCATTCAAAGGGAGTGATGGAAATAACCAAACGCATAAAACAGGTATATCCCGACATTCAATTAGTGGTAGGGAATATAGCCACCCCGGAAGCAGCCCTTGATTTAGCTAAATTGGGAGTTGATGCCGTGAAAGTAGGAATAGGTCCGGGATCTATATGTACAACCCGTATTATAGCCGGTGTAGGAGTTCCTCAATTAGCAGCCGTTTATGTGGTTTCGAAAGCCTTGAAAGACTATGGTATTCCCGTCATTGCCGATGGAGGAATACGATATACAGGTGATATTATCAAAGCCTTGGCAGCAGGGGCTTCTACCATCATGGCCGGATCGCTGTTTGCCGGGGTGGAAGAATCGCCGGGAGAAACCATTATTTTTGAAGGAAGAAAATTTAAAACCTATAGGGGAATGGGTTCCTTAGAAGCGATGCAGAAAGGATCAAAAGACAGATATTTTCAAGATTTTGAAAGTGATATCGCAAAATTAGTACCGGAGGGTATCGTGGGACGAGTGCCTTTTAAAGGAATGTTATCGGAAGTCATACATCAAATGATGGGAGGATTAAGAGCCGGAATGGGTTATACCGGTTGTAAAAATATAAAAGAATTAGAAAATGCACGTTTTATTAAAGTAACGAATGCCGGTATACAAGAAAATCATCCGCATGACGTTACTATCACACACGAAGCCCCTAATTATTCACGATAATAAATAAATCATTTTATAATAAAGAAAAAAAATAATGAAAAAGATTGTAGTTTTTAGTTTTTTAATCATCTTTGTTCAGAGTTGTTTGCTTGCCCAGAACAATAAAATAGTCATGAAAATCGGTAAAGAGAACATAACCTTAGATGAGTTTGTTAATACCTATCAAAAAAATAATGATTTAAAAAACACAAACGAACAAGACTTGCGCGAATACATTGATTTATACATTAATTTTCGCTTGAAATACGCCGAAGCCATATCACTTCGTTTAGACACTATTGGAGCCTTGCTAAACGAATTAGATGGATATCGTGCACAAGCTGCTCGTTCATACTTAACCGATAAAGAAGTAAATCAACGTTTATTGGATGAAGCCATGGAGCGGATGAAATGGGATGTTCGAGCAAGTCATATCATGAAAAAATTACCCTTAGAAGCAAAACCACAGGATACTTTGAAAGCGTATAAGGAAATTATGAGCCTTCGCGAACAGATACTTAAAGGAGCTTCTTTTGCCGATCTTGCTGAAAAGGAATCGGACGACCCTTCTGCTAGAGACCGCTATAACCAAGAAGGGAAAATTTCACAAAAAGGAAACAAAGGTGATTTGGGATACTTTACCGTCTTCGATATGATTTATTCTTTTGAATCGGCAGTATACGCTATGAAGGTAGGTGAAATATCCATGCCCGTACGTTCGGAATTCGGGTATCATCTAATTTATCTTCAAGATAAAAAACCCGCATTAGGACGTTGTGCAGCTTCTCAAATATTAATAGAATATCCTAAAAATGCTACGAAAGAAGACTCCTTGAAAGTGAAAGAAAAAGCACAAGAAGCGTATGTGGCTTTGCAAGAAGGAATGGATTTTGCCGAAGCTGTGCAAAAATATTGTACAGATAAAGGGTTGATTGAAAGAAAAGGTGCTTTGCCATTGTTTTCCGCTTCCCGTTTTGATGGCGATTTCGTGCAACATTTATACGGTTTAGAAACAAACGAAGTGTCTAAACCTTTCGAAACCTTTTATGGGATGCATATTGTTAAACTTACGCAAAGAATTCCCGTAGAAATCAATGATGAAATTAAATCAGCTACAAAACATCGTATCATGAAAGATTCTCGCTCCCATAAAAGCAAAGAAGCTTTTGTGGAACGATTGAAAAAAGAATATAATTTTAAAGAATTGAAAATTAAAGGTAAATTTCCGGCGCTCGAACAATTCTACACCATTGATTCTTCGATATTTAATGGACAATGGAAAGCTCAAGCAGCCGCTTCTTGGAATCAACCTTTGTTTGAATTGGATGGAAAGGCCTATACGCAAAAAGATTTTGCTGCTTACTTGGAAGAAAATCAATACGAAGGAGTTCAGAATGTTAATTTGGATGAACTTGTTATGTTCAATTATAAACAGTATGTTGAGCAAACAGTCATGGATTATGAAGATGCTATGCTTGAAAAAAAATATCCCGAATTTGCTCACTTAATGAAAGAATACCATGAAGGAGTTCTTTTATATGAACTCAGTGAACGCAAAGTATGGAAAAAAGCAGAAATAGATACAATAGGATTGAAGGCTTTTTATCAAAACGTAAAAAACGATTATTTATATCCGGTAAGAGTAAAAGTCAATACATACACTTTTGCCGATGAAACAGCCTACAATCAGTGGGATAAATTATTAAAAAAAGGGAAAAGCCCCTTGGAGGCACAGGAAAAAATAAACAAAAAAACAGCGCTTGTATTACAAAAACTTATGCTCAGATGGAAAGGACAAGAGGCAAGTTTTGATAGTATTTTCAATTGGAATGATTGGAAAGAAGTAATAAAAACAACTCAATCAGGCCGTAATACAGAAATTAGCTTGGATTATAAATCAGAACAAATACGAAATCTCTATATGCATAAACCTACCTTGACGTTTGTTGAAGTGAAAGAATTTCTGGCACCAAGTCCCCGCCCCTTAGAAGAGGTTAAAGGAGTAATCGTTTCTTTATATCAGAATTATCTGGAAGAAGAATGGATTAAAACCTTACGAGCAGAAAATGAAGTGTGGGTTGATTATGATAAAATTTTATCCTTGATTAAAGAATAATTGATGAAATATAGCCTTACTTCGGTTTTGATTTGTTGCTTGTTTTGTATGTCATGTTCGCGTACAAACGATGTTGTCGTGGCAAGTGTCTATGATGAAAATTTAACTTTAAGCGACTTGCAAGAAATGATTCCCGATTTTGATGCGTCGGCGGATAGTGTTACGATACAATCGTATTATATAGAACAATGGACGCAAAAGCAAGCTTTGGCGCATGAAGCCGAACGTTCATTGACGCATCAGGAGAAAAATTTCGATAAACAATTGAAAGATTATTACCAAACACTACTGATTTTTGCTTATGAGAATAAAAAAGTAGAGGAGTTATTGGATAAAGAAGTGCCCGAAAATGAAATCGAAACTTACTATCAAGCCCATAAATCGGATTTTGAAATGAGAAAAAATATTGTTAAAGTTAATTATGTGAAATTACCTCTTACACTCAATCAAAATCAAACCATTAAAAAATTATTGTTCAAAGAGAACCGTAGCTCCCAAGAACAAAAGAAAATGGAAGATTTATGCATTAAATACGCTGAAAATATGTATTTGGAATACGATTGGTTGTTGTTTGATGATATCCTAAAAGAAATACCTATTAATACCTATAATCAAGAACAATTTTTACAAAATAATCGTTACATCGAATTGAGCGATACCAACAGTGTATATTTAGTGAATATCCTCGATTTCAAAATCAATGAAACATATTCTCCATTGAGTATGGAAAAAGAGCGTATTAAAAAAGGTATACTTGATCAACGTCGCCGGACATTACGAGAACAAATCCGCGAAGAGGCTTTGAATAAAGCTAAACAAAATCATGAAATACATATTAAGTTATAAGATTTGGCATTCATTAAATGATAATTCAACAACTACGAAAATTTTCGTTACGAAGTTTTTCGTAGTTGTTAGTTGATTTATATACAATAATATAAATGGGTTTACTAACGAATATTTTAAAATGATTTTCAACATTCAACCCTATTTTTCAACATATCATACAGGTTAAATAATGAAAATCACAGAAAACCCATCAAACGAAATAAAAGCCGTAAAAAGTCGTTATATAAGATGTTTTTAAATAATACTATATTAATGAAAAAGTATATCGGAATCCTTCTATGTTTGATATGGCTGCCTATTACCATGGCACAACCCGATAACAATGTTATCGATGAAATTATTGCCACGGTTGGAGATCGTATCATCACAAAATCTGATTTAGAATATGCCATTGAAGGATATAAATATCAAAGTGGTTTGTTTACTTTAGAAAATGAAGATGAACTTCGTTGTGCCATGCTGGAACAAATCATCATTCAAAAGCTCCTTATCCATCAAGCGGAGTTAGATAGCATTCAAATCACCGATGCTCAAGTCACCGAACGCATAGAATACAATATGCGTATGCAAATAGCTCAAATGGGTGGAAATATCAAAAAATTAGAAGAGGCTTACGGCAAATCCTTGGCTGAAATCAAAGCCGAATCACGCGAATTGGTAAAAGACGAATTCTTGATGGAGCAAATGCAATATAAACTGATGCAGAATATCAATATCACTTACCAAGAAGTAAAAGAATTTTTCGATAAAATTCCTTATGACAGTTTACCTATCATTCCCATTGAATATGAATTGGCACAAATTGTAAAAACACCTCAGATAGGTGAAGCTGAAAAAATTGAAATTAAGCGAAGGTTAGAAGAAATTCGAACCCGTGTGTTAAGAGGCGAAAACTTCAAAACCTTTGCTCGTATGTATTCCGAAGACCCGGGAAGTGCAAGCAAAGGAGGGGAGTTGGGATTTGTAAATAGGGGAGATTTATTTACGGAATTTGAATTGGTGGCTTTTTCCCTAAAACCCGGCGAAATATCTTCTGTTGTCGAAACACCTGCAGGCTTTCATATTATTCAGATGATAGAGCGGAGAGGAGAGCAAATCAATGTAGCCCACATACTTATTAAACCCAAACCTTCGGCAGAAGAAATGATGCGTTCCAAAAATTACTTGGATAGTATTTATACCGTTCTAAAAACCACCGACATGCCTTTTGATTCTGCCGCCAGAATGTATTCCGATGACCCCGCTAAAATAAACGGTGGAATGCTCGTCAATCCTCAAACGGCTTCTTATGCTTTTACCGAAGAACAATTGGATAAATCGGTATTATATGCGATTAATAATTTAATACAAGGAGAGTTTTCTCAAGTAGTTCCAATGATTACCGAAGATGGTAATCAGGCATATAGAATTATCTCTATAAAAGAAAAAAGAGCCGCTCATAAAGCTAATTTGATCGATGATTATGAAAAAATAAAAAATGTAGCCTTGGAAAGTAAAAAACAAGAGGCTATGTTGAAATGGACAAAAAATAAAATTAAGTATACACATATAAAAGTAAAACCATACTATCAAAATTGTAATTTTTTTGAAAAATTTGGAATCGTAGGGAAATGATAGAATATAAATCAGATGTAGAAGCCGTTCAAGCATTTACTCAAAAATATGCTCAATTGCGGCAAGAAGTAGCGAAGGTTATTGTTGGTCAAGATGAAGTATTGAAAAATATACTTATTACCATATTCAGTCGAGGTCATGTGTTGTTGATAGGAGTTCCCGGCTTAGCGAAAACATTAATGGTAACGACCATTGCAAAGGCCCTGGGATTGTCGTGCAACCGCATCCAATTTACTCCCGACCTGATGCCAAGCGACATTATGGGAACGGAAATATTGGATGAAAATCGTAATTTTCGGTTTTTAAAAGGACCTGTTTTTTCAAACATAGTGTTGGCCGATGAGATTAATCGTACGCCTCCTAAAACACAATCGGCACTGTTAGAAGCTATGCAAGAACGTAGCGTGTCTATGGCTGGGGTAACTCATAATTTGCCCGACCCCTTTTTTGTGTTAGCAACCCAAAATCCCATCGAACAAGAAGGAACCTATCCTTTGCCCGAAGCGCAATTAGATAGGTTTATGTTTAATATTTATTTGGATTATCCCAGTTTTGAAGAAGAAGTAAACATTGTAAAATCAACGATAGGAGGGGATGTATACACACCCAAACAAGTGATTGATTTAGAAGAAATACTATATTATCAGAAATTATTACAAAGGGTGCCGGTAGCAGAAAATGTGTATAATTATGCGGTGAATTTATCCATGATAACACGTCCCGAAACACCCAAAGCCCATGCGTGGGCCAATAATTATTTAGCCTGGGGTGCCGGTCCGCGCTCTTCTCAAAATTTGATTATTGCTGCCAAATGTCATGCCGTATTGTCCGGAAAAATATCGCCGGATATAGAAGATGTAAAAGCCGTGACGCATTTAGTGATGCGGCACAGAATCGTTAAGAATTATCGTGCAGAAGCCGAAAATATTACCATCGATGCCATTATCGACGAATTTTTGAAAGCAAAGCTGTAACTCTTTGCTCTGTATGTAACATATGCTGATTTTTCGGTACGAAAAATTGACGTGCAAGCTATGATGTTTTATTTTCATTCCTAAGTACCGTAGAAACGGCAGCTAATATCCCATAATGTGTGTGTTTTCTATTTCTTTTAATTTTTGCTGTGTTTTAAAAATATTTTTCCATTAATCGTTTTATATGAAAAAATTATATACTTGCCAAGATTTAAATGGATGGAATATGAAAAAAACACTATTTTCTCCTTCATTTTTAAACAAACTCATTTAGAAATAATTAATAGTTTAAAATTATGGAATACAAAATTCGTAAATGCACCGAAGCGGGAGTAAAAGGCGGGGGAAAGGTAAGATATAGAATGAGTCATCGTATCAAATGCGCTTTACAATCGATTCAGTTCAAAAAAGCCACAAAAGTGATGATTGAATAAACATAATTAAAAAATCAATCACTCCCACTTTATCGATCATTGAATGAATGATTACCCATGAACGATTAACACACATGCCGTTCCTATCAATTGGCGCCTACTCAGCCTCCAATTGGCGCCTACTCAGCCTCCGATAGGCGCCTAACGGAGCCGACAACACAGCATCCATTTTTCGATAACACATTAGTTAATGTTAAGCAACATACTTTTTATGGCGCGATAAAATCCTTCCCATTGTATGCCGTAACATAAGCAGACCAAACCTACGGTTTATGGTTTGATATGCTTATTGTGAAATGGACTTCCCATTTAGATGCCTTCAGCATTAACATAACCTTCAAATTGTCAATGCTTGACTTGAGACTTGCGACTTCATTTAACATTCATAATTTTTATTTCATATTTTTCTATTTTCTGTTTGAAATTAGAAAAAGAGTACTTTCGTAAAAAAATAGAATGGTGGCATTGCGTTTATACAGTCATTGTGCCCAATGTAAAGAAACGAAAGATTAATGATAAATGAAAAAATATAAAATTCAAAAGGACGAAATTAATTGGTTGATTTTAGTATATAAAACCTATGAAGATGAAGAATTAATGCATGAATCTTTGGAGAGACTTATGGCTTTTGGTTTGGATAAAAAACAAATCAATGAAAGATTTGAATTAATAAAATCTGATAAGGACAGCATAAATGCATTTAATAAGGCTTGGAAAATACAAGAAGAAAGAAATGAATTTGAAAAATACACCACTCTCGAAATGATTAAAATCTTTCTTTTAGGACCTTATGAATTATTTAATTTTTTCGACCTGAAAGAATTATGGGATTTAAATTATAAAACAAAATTCCAACAGAGGTTGATTTTGATGATATCAGCAACAATTTTTTGGATACTTTTCATTGTAGGCACATATAAGTTTTATGAGTATAAAAGTATTCAAGAAATTGAAAACGTTAACATTTCCGATTGGTGAAGAAACAGAATAACTTATGAATAAAACACAGGGCTAACACGCGGTATGAAAAAAATTGCCGGTTACGTAGGTAATTCGAAAATTGTAGCCCGTAATCAACAACGTTTCATTTTTCTGCCCTTATTTCCTTGATCTAATCATCCTCTTTTTTATTCCGTAAAAACTATATTTTTCTCTTTGATTTTAGACAATTTAAAATGTTTACTTTTCTTCTATAAATTTAAATGAAATTTTATCCGTTTATGTGTAATTAGATAATTTCATGTACTTTTGCAAAAATCAAAGTATACATTTTGTCTTCATAGACACATAAATAAATAACTGACGGTAATAATAAGGATACAACTTAAAACACAAATGAATAAAATTAAATGGTTGAGAAGTTTATGGATTTTAATAATGATTCTGTTATTAGGGAATTCTGCTTTTACACAAAATAAAGAAAGAATTAGAATTCAAATTACTCAACTAGGTCTTCCTTCTGCAATTAGTTATTTTTACAGATTAGATAATTCAAGGCTTAAAGTCTTTAAGATTACAAAGTCTAGTAAGATGTTGAAATGCTACAAATACTTGAACAAAACACAACTTGATTCTATCGTTCATTACACAACTAAAATCATTAACCAAAATTATGATTCCATTTATTTTGGAGGAGCCATAGATGGTTATTATTGGAAATTTGAAATAGTGTTAAATGAAACACAAAAGAACGTATTGTTTGATAATTACTATCATGAATCATTTAACAATCTAATTGCCATAATAAACAAAACCTTACCACCGAAAAGACAATATATAAGAATGTATTAGGCGGTTAAAGGTTTGTCAGTTTTCAGTTTTTTTCGGAACGAAAAAAATTCTCCGCACACGGCATATTTTATCAACTAAATTTAAAATAGTAAAAAATGAGATTCCAATTTCTTTGTTATCTTGTCGAAGCACCTCCTATCCCAAAACCCGAATTTTTGGAAGGATTTTGCCTTTAGAAGGGAAAAAATGAAAGAAAGTACTTTTACTATTTATAAATGAAAAAAGATTATTTTTGCAAAAATAATCTTTTACGCCTTTTGGAAATGTAAGATGAACATATAAACTAGGCAGCAAGCATTTAAAAAGACACACTGCATGAAAAATTTAATTCTGATTATATTAATTGTTTTTTCCACGAAACTTTATTCGCAATCAACTAATGATTTATTACAAAAAAAGATTGGAGAATTCGATATTGAAAACTTTAACCGACTTCAAGATAGTGGATTGATATCAAAAACGGATATGTCAATCTTATCGATGTACATGTTGGAAATGCTACAAAATGGTGTACGAATTGATACGTTAACCTATGGACAAATACTTGATAGTTTGGATGTTTTTAAACATAAAATGAATAATGAATTTACAAAATCCACAAATTTTGGGAATGACTCTGTTTTTATAAGAACACCTAATGGAGAGAAAATTTTTATAGGGATGGGTGAGCTTAGTCTTGAAAAATTAATAGAGAGAGAATCTGAAAAATTACCAAAAAAATACAAAGACAAAAGATTAAATAAAGATTTTGGAGATGCTAATCAAATTGCACAGACAATAACTGATTTAAAACTTGAGGATAATACAGTAATGTTATTTGGCAACACCATTTTAATAATGACTGAGCAGGGGAAGAATTTAACTAATTATAGAATAGGCGATATTTTGGAGATTGTCAATCGCATAAAGAAATCAAAAGAATTTAAACCATTTATAGATAAGATGAATTAGAATGATTAAACATGTTGGATTCAAAGGTTATTCAAGTGTTCTACTTCATATAAATTGAAATAAAAAAAAGATTACTTTTGCAAAAAAATGAACAGAAAAGATAATTTATAAAATGAAGGGTAAAGACACGGCAGTCAGCAATTATATACCGAATAAATCATCAGAGATAGAAAGGTTACAAAAGGCCGATGGCCCCATAGATAATTATATATTTGTAAA
>ENA-UOOK01002667-UOOK01002667.1-fermentation-metagenome-genome-assembly--contig:-NODE-2667-length-21438-cov-5.706356_pt1 | contig 21438 bp, 16 predicted proteins | sample MGYA00245777_ERZ724023 | MGnify/ENA primary metagenome ERZ724023 (study PRJEB28704, sample SAMN03018312) | fermentation metagenome | biome: anthropogenic terrestrial biome; feature: soil; material...
ACGATTGTGTCTTCTGTGAGGCTTGATGGTACAACGGTACCCAAATTCCTCTCAGGAGTCATGAATGGCAGCATGTTTCTCGACTACATACAGCATGAACTTGTTCGGTCGTTACATGCCGGAGATTTGGTTGTCATGGACAATCTTCGCTGCCATAAAGTGAAAGGCGTCAAGGAAGCAATCCGATTTTTCTTACACGGCGGGGCACCCGCCGTCGCTGCATTCCTGTTCGTTCACATATTCGCTCGGGCTCTTCCCCACATACGAGCGGAATACGCGGCTGAAATAAAATTGATCCCGGTATCCTACCATCTCGGCAATGTCTTTAATATAGAACTTCGGATTTTCCTTCATAAGATGCTTCGCCTTTTCCATGCGCATCTCAGTCAGCTTTTGAATAAAAGAATGCTTGCAATATTTTCGGAAAAGCTTGCTGACATAGGTCTGCGAAACCCCGAACCAACTGCAGATGTTCTGTATGGATAATTCCTCCTGCAGATGCGCGTCCAGATACAGGACCATTTTCTGGAAAAATTCCGGCGAATCTATTTTCAGATCCAGGCTTCCATCCTCCTTCTGAAAAAAAATCTCAAACAGATTCTCAACTAAAACGTCGACGGACGGAGCCGTATAAAACGCTTCCTCCAGCATGGAATCCCCTTCCATAACGGACGGCTGTTTCCCTTCCAAATTCCAGCACCGGCAAAGGGCATAATAGATTTGCCTGGAATAAAACTCCATCCAGTATTGCGGCCTTTTCTCCGCGCTCCATTTCCGGTAAATGTTCCGAATCTTTTCCGTCAGGACGTCGTACCTCTGCAGCTGAGCAAGACCTATGATCTCCTGTAAGAAATCGTCCATCTCATGATTATTTCGACAGATGGTTCTCGGCTTCATCTGCTTTTTTTCCGTAATCCGATAAATTTGAGTGAAACCCACGGTCGATATTTCATTGAGCGCCTGATAAATCGTATGAATATACTCCGGCAAATCCTGAGTGGAAAAAGCGTTTGTGCAATAGATTAAAGTCTGGTAGGCATTCTTTTTCTTCTGACGCATCAGGATTTTATGCATATACTGCTGAAAATCGTCTGCGTCAAGCAGCTCTTCCGGGATCAAATACAGCGACTCCATGGCGTCCCGTCCAAAGATGGTGAACCTTTCCTCGATACCTGAAAATACTTCTTCCCTCGAATCATATGAAAACCGTTTTGGCAGTCCGTTTTCCCGGATGATACCCGCATACATTCTTTTGCAAGGAAAAGATTGCAGTAGCGTGGCTTCCTCAACCTGCTCCCCAAAGCATATTTTTTTCAAAATACGATTTCGGACAAAATACTGATCCTTCCGGATTTTTTCCGTCACATGCCCCAGGGAACGCAGCAAACCCGCAGGTGAAATCGGTTTCAGCAAGTAATCCGCCACGCTGGAGCGAATCGCTCTTTGTGCATACCCAAAGTCCTGGTAACCGCTTACAATGACAAAATAGGTCTCCGGCAATTCCGCTTTAATCAATTCCGCCATTTCCAATCCATTCATCATCGGCATCCTGATATCACTGATCACAAGATTCGGTTTGCATTTTCGTATTGTCTTCAGCGCGTCCTCTCCATTCCCCGCCGTTCCGCAAACCTCATAGTCGTTGCACCTGCGTTCAATAATAGTACAGATCATTTTAACTGCCGCAGGTTCATCGTCCGCCACAAAGACCTTGTACATCTGCATTGCCTCCATCGGTGAAAAAAGCTCCCACGATGACTTCCGCACCTGCGCCATGTTGCATGTTACGGATCTGGAAAATACAGTCCTTTCCATATAGCAACCGACACCTCGCATAGGTATTCACCAATCCCATGCCACCGATTTCAAGCTCAATGTTTCCATCCTTCGCCAAGATTTTATTCTGGATCTCGCCCATCCTGCGACGAATTTCCGCAAGTACCTCCTTGGAGAATCCAGTGCCGTTGTCGCGGATGCGAATATACCAGCGATCCGTCCCCCGGTAACCGATGATTTCAATTTTCATCACCGTATTTTGATTTTCGAAACCATGATTGATGCTGTTTTCTGCAATCTGCTGCAACGTGATTTTGGGTATCTTTTGCTCCATCAGCTCATCCGGTATATGATATTCGAAAACGAGGCGGTCCTCATATCGGGCCTTCATCAGATAGAAATAATCCTGCAGGTAATGTAATTCATTTTTCACTTGTGTGTACCGCCCTTTATTGCTTGTCGAATACCGCAGCATATTCGCCAGGGCCGTACAGATATCGCAAATCACATCGTCGTTATCTTCCACTCCTCGAGCCGAAAGGATGTTCAAAACATTATACAGAAAATGCGGGTTGACCTGAGCCTGAAGCGAGTCGAAAAGCGCCTGCAAGTGCAATACCGAAGCTTTTCGTTCCTTTATGATAACCCAGTTTAAACGTTCCGTCATGATCTGATAGGATTCCAGCAGAGACTGGATCTCATCCTCGTCTTTATGTTCGGAACGTACGCCTATATTTTCCACATTTCCTAAGTTCTGTAAATCCGTATTGTCAATAATATTTTGCATCTTCCGTATCGGCTTCACAAGGATGAAAGAACAAATTACAACGAATGCAAAGGAAATGGCAAACGCCAAGATTGCCTGCAAAAACGAATACAACAAGATGTAATTCTGGCGGGCTGCCAGACTGCTCTTGTCGGAAACAACCAAAACGGACAAACTGTATTTTCCAGAATAATGGCTTGCTATCAATTCTTCGTCTTCATCGAAAAGCTTGTTTTGGTGCCAGCTGAAATCCAAATACCGCCGGGCCGCCTTTCGCTTGGGGTTGCTAGAATATAGAAGCTGTCCGTCGTTAACATAGATCTGAAAGTCCATGCCCTCCGCTGATTTCTGTAATTCCTTCAGATCTTCCACTGTGTTTTCAACCTCCAGATAGCCCATATTGCAGCCTTGGATCGCTTTTACCAGCGAATAGACGGTCATCTTATTGTTTTCACTATTCCAAAAATCCTCGTGCGCGGTAACAAGGATCGGCTTACCTTTCGCCGCATCCGCCCTGGATAGATATTCGATCGAATCAATATCGAACGTGCTGATAATGCGAGAACCGGAACGATCCGAACTGAAAATTATTTTTCCGGACCGGTTGTAAAACAAAGTGCGGTATCCGTTTCTCGTGATAAAATCCGTAGTAATGCCCTTTTTTAATACGTTTTCCGCATCGGTAATATAAGTCTGGGGAAGCTGATTGGTCTTCCCAAGGATGATAATACTATTCAGCAAGTCCGGCTCGGAGAGAATATAGTTCATCGAAGCATCCATTTGATTTAGCGTATCGTCCATCTGACCGGATAGTCGGGTTGAGATGGTGCGGATCTCATCTTTTCGATTCTCAATTTCATGCTTCAGGTTATTCTGATAGGACGAAAACCCCGTAAGCGCGGCGCAGAAAGTGGCGACCAACGCATACGTCACAATTATTTTTCTCTGAAATTTCATTATTTGAATAATATTCTTTCCGTTTATTGTCTTCAGCGTATTTTGATCGATCAGCCCTTAACAGATCCAGTGACCATACCCGCCACAATTTTTTTGTTAAAAATAAGAAACAAAATCAGCATGGGGATTGTAACGATTATAACATCTGCGAACAGCAAGTTGTAGCTGCTGGAAAATTGTCCCTTAAAATTGTACAAGGTGAGCTGCACCGTAGCATTATCGTTTCCCGGCAGAAAATACAGTGGATTCGAAAAATCGTTGAAAACTGTGACCGCGTCCAGAATTATCACGGTCGACGTGATTGGTTTCAGCAACGGCAGAACAATTTTATAAAAGATCTGCCAGCGGTTGCATCCGTCAATTCTTGCCGCCTCTTCGAGCTCGATCGGAATGGATGCCATGAAGCTGCGATACAACATAATTGTGAATGGGATTTGCAGCGCGACCTCAATCATGATCATGCTGAACAGAGTCTTAAAAATATGCAGGCTTTGCAGCAGAGAAATAGTCGGCAAAATCGCCGCCGGAATCATCAACCCGACCATGATGATATTGCTGGCAATCCCGACAGCGCAATCCCTTCTCCTTTGAATCACATATCCCGCCATTGCACAAGAAAGGATTAGAATCGCTACAGAAAACACGGTAATAATTAGGCTGTTTTTAAAGGCAGTCAACAGCATATAGTCGTTTGTCTGGAATACCTCCGCATAATTTTCCCAGTGCATTTGGCTCGGCCATGCAATATTCATTAGGTTTGCTTCTTTACGGTCTTTTAGGGAATTCACGAGCATAAACCAGAACGGAACGATAAAAACGACGACCGTGATAATCACGCCCAGAATATCGCCCAGAAGCGTTAATTTTTTTTCTCTTTTCATGACATCTCTTCCTCCTTTCTAAGCAAAAACCTTTGTAAGGGAAACGCTATCAGGGAAACCATAACCAGCATAATGACATTACCCGCGGTCGAAAGGCCGTAATACCCGTATGCATACTGTTTGTAAATGACGGACGAGAGCACATCCGTTGCGAATCCGGGACCGCCACCTGTCATTGCCCAGATTAGATCGAACGTCCGCAGCCCACCGATCAGGGAAAGAATGATAATGGAATTTCTGGCCGGCGTAACGAAGGGGAAAGTCACGTTTTTCAGCTTCTCCCACGCGTTGGCCCCATCAATGGAAGCCGCCTCATAAAAAGTGGGATCGATCGACTGAATGCCCGCTATGTAAATGACCACCGAAATGCTGAGGCCTTTCCATACGTCGGTTGCAATGATGCTGTACAAAGCCGTATTGATGTTTCCCAGAAAGTCGATCCCTGTACCGCCAAAGGCGCTGATTACAACGTTGATTAACCCCTTTCTGGGGTACATGAGTGCGGCAAACGTAAGCCCTACGGCCATGGTGCTCACCAGATTGGGGAAAAACACCGCCGAGCGGATAAAATTTTTACTTTTTATCTTGCCTGTCAGAAAAATGGCGATAAAGAAGGCTAGGATCACTTTTAACGCACTGGTCAGGAAAGCGTAAATCAGGGTGTGTACCAGCGAAGAGCTGAGTGCCTCTTCGCTGAAAAACATTCTGAAGTTTTCCAGCCCCACAAAACGGACGCTTGTAGTGTCCCACACTGTTAACGCATAATAGAAAGATGTGGCGATTGGAATAAGAAAGAATATGAAAAATATAACAAAAGACGGAAAAAGGAACCACAAGGAATAAAGAGGTTTTTCCTTTTTTACCCTCGTCTTAAATTTCATCCGTTTACCCTCCTAAACAGGAACAGCCGCCTGTATATCAGGCGGCTGCAGCCGTTACAGTACAGTTATGCCCTACCTGCTTTTCGTTTTTGAGTTACCAGTTCAGTCCAAGTTGTACTGCCTGTTTTTTGCAATCATCATCATATTTTTGCGCCGCCTCTTTCGCCGTCGTCTGGCCGGAGCCGACCTCTACCGTTATCTGCATGCAATTCGGTCCTTTGACAGGAGTCAGAAACTCGAGAGCCGGAATCGTCTTGCCGTCGTCGAAATATTGCTGCAGGTCCGTACTTACCGCCTCCGGGACGTCGCTTGCAAGCTTAACGCCTTTGATGCAAGAAGGTCCGCTCGGCATCCGGGCACCGTTGTATGCGTCAATGCCCTCCTGTGAAACCCAGAATTTCATCAACTCAATACACGCATCCTGATTCTTGGCATTTTTATTGACATACCAGGAGCCTGGATACCATACAGTGATGCCGTTAGAGTCCGCGCTTTCGCCCGGGATGGCAAAAATACCGATGTTCTTCATCATGTCTGGGTAATCTTTCTCGATGTTTCCGAGCGCCTGGGTCAGCATGATCCACTGGGAACCTTTTCCTGTTGCCAACATCTCGACGCCGTCTTCGTACTTTGCGGACAGGTAATCGTCATTGTAATAATCTTTCACGTCGAGATATTTCTGGAAGCTTTCTACACCTTCCTTGGTGGACGCGAATTTTGTTTTCCCTTTTGTAAAATCGGTTGCAAAATTTTTATTGGATGCGATGATATTGTAGTTATCGCCAAGAAAAAGTACTTGCGACGTCCAGCTATCTCCAAACGTTCCGATCAACGCGGTCTTCCCTGCATTTTTAAGCGCTTTGCAGTTACTTAAAAACTTATCCCACGTCTTCGGCACTTCCAGGCCAAGTTTCTTATAGTCGCTTTTATTGTACATTACAGCGCCAACCTGCGTGTTTTCAAATGGCACGCCGTAAACCTTGCCTCCTACTGTGACGGTCGACTTGTATGTATCGTCGTAAGTCGCTACAAAATCCTGATTTGTGAGATCGACAAAATACTCCGCTGGATTTAATGCGGTCAGGAGCGAACCTGAATTATATAACGTAACATCCGACATCTCGCCTGATGCCAACCGCGTTTTCATAAGGTTGTCACCTTCGGTTCCACCGACGCGGGTCTCCATTGTTGTTTCGATGCCCAGTTTCTCCTTGGCCAGTTTAAGAACCGCTTTTACACCATCCTGAGAGGTATCGGTATCCACCATCATGGAGATTTTGACGCCGTCATACCGCTTCCAGCTTGCCGACACCGATGTAGACGACGTTTGATTCGCGGACACCTCCGATCCTGTCGCTCCGCTGTCTGCGGAAGACGCCGCAGATGATGACGTGCCGTTTCCACATCCCGTCAGCAACCCTACCGCCATGAAACCCACCAGCATAACACTGATCGTCCGTTTACCGTTCATAAAATCATCCTTCTCTTGCAATCCCATTCCGATTGCTCGTGTTTCTTACCAGCAGCTGCTTCTGCTGTACATGACCAACTTATTTTAATTATAGGAACATATCTTTTCTTTTCCATAGAAAATCTGGCATTAATGTATGGATTTTTTTTATTTTCTACTCATTTTTAATGAAATTATCTAATTATTACAGGCTGTGTCCCGTTCGACGGGAGGCGGGAGGGAATGGAAAGGAACGGCGCAGCGCAGAATCACCACGAAGGTGCAGGGCTGCCCGGTCAACCGCGTCACCGAGTAAACCGGAATTGGTAGGAACCGGAACCGACCATTGCATGGAACCCACCCGAGCAACGGGTGAATACCTGCCCAGCATCTTCTGTTACCTCTTTTGCGAGGTCGAGCATGATCGTTGCGGTGGTATTGTGCGGCACCGCAACGTGGAGCCATACATCCGCGCCGTCCTCCGTCCGCCATTCAACTTTGACTGGACCGTACCCGCTCCGGAAAGACGCGCGCACAAAGGTAAGCCCGCCGCCGATGTGCGGAGCAATCAGGGTATGGCGGCAGCCCGGCTTCTTCTCATCAAATTCGATACCCGCAACGGTGCGGTACAGCCATTCGCCCACGGCGCCATATGCGTAATGGTTGAAGGAGTTCATGTCCGGGCTCCACATGGAACCGTCCGGCTTAATCCCGTCCCAGTGCTCCCAGATCGTCGTAACGCCCGCCTTCACCTGATACAGCCAAGAGGGGAAATCCTCTTTCAGTAAAAGTTTGTACGCCTCTTCCGTATGCCCGTTTTGGCTTAGGGCGTGGCAGAAATACGGCGTGCCAACGAAACCGGTAACCAAGTGACCGTCATGCTCCCGCAGCAGCTGCAACAGCGTATCCACTGTTTTTTTCACAAAACGCTTCGGCGTCAGATGAAAATAGAGCGCGAGAATATGGGCCGTCTGTGTCCGCGCTGTGAGACTGCCATCTTTCGTAAAAAAAGTTTTTTGGAATCCGTCGACGATTTCCCGGTACAGGGCGGAATATTTGCCGTAGTCATCCTTCCGACCGAGAATTCCGCAGATTTTTGCAAACAAACCCGTAGAATATGCATAATATGCCGTGCAGGTCAAGTCGTTCGGTGTGGCTCCGAAATAGCTGCCTTCCTGTGCGTCAAGGGCAACCCAGTCGCCGAATTGAAGCTTGTAGTTCCACACGCTTCCGTTCGCATGGGAATGCATGAAATCGATCCACGCCTTCATGCTGTCGTACTGCTTTCTCAGCACCTCAACGTCGCCGTAGGTCAGGTACAGCGTCCACGGCAGGATGACCGCCGCGTCGGCCCAGGCCGCCGCGGAGTGGCTGCCCTGGCTCAAAAGCCAGTCGCCCCCGCATTTTCCGGTCAGAATATCGGGCACGACATGGGGGACTCCGCCCTCGGGCGTCTGGTCGGCGGCGAGATCCTTCAGCCACTTGCGGAAAAACAGGTCGGTGTCCGCAAGGAAGCTGGCCGTGCGGCAAAAAATCTGCGCGTCTCCTGTCCAGCCCAGCCTTTCGTCACGCTGCGGACAGTCGGTGGGAATATCGACGAAATTCCCCTTCATCCCCCAGATGATGTTATGCTGCAGACGGTTCAGATCCGTGTTGGAACACTCGAATGAGCCTGTCGGTTTCAGGTCGGAATGCACGGCGACCGCTCTGAAATCTTCCGAGCGCACATCGCCGGGGTATTCCTTCACGCGCACGTACCGGAACCCCTGAAACGTAAAGTGGGGATGGAACGTCTCCTCCGCGCCTCCGCGCAGCGTATAAATCACCGTCTGCTTCGCCGTGCGCAGGTTTGCGAAGTAGGCGTTGCCGTCCCGATCCAGCACTTCGAAGTGATTGAGCACGACACGGTCTCCGGCTTTTCCCCGAACGCGGAAATGGACCCAGCCGGTCAAGTTCTGACCGAAATCGAGAACCGTTTCGCCTTTCGGCGTGCGAAAAACTCTTTGCGCCGGAAAGCTTTTGCACTCCCGCACCCTGCACCCCGGCTGCGCCGTAAGAACCGAAAAATCGTACGGGACTTCGGAAACCGGACGCCATCCGCCGCAGTCGAATCCGGGCAGACACCAGCCGTCCTGTTCCAGACGGGCGTCATATGTTTCGCCGTCATAGATCTCGGAAAAGAGGACGGGGGAATCCGACCCTTTCCAGGAACCGTCCGTCGAAACAATTTGTCTGGTTCCATCCCGATAGGTAATTTCCATCTGGCAAAGGAATGCCGTGCGGTCGCCGTAGTTGTTCCGCAAACCGAGAAAACCCATTTTCCCCTTGTACCAGCCCGCACCCAGCAGCGCGCCGACCGCATTTTTCCCGAGCCGCAGCATCCCGGTCACATCGTATGCCTGATATAGCAAATGCTTCCGGTAGGACGTCCACCCCGGCGTCAGTTCATCCGGGCCGACTTTCTGCCCGTTAAGGTACATCCTGTAAAGACCCAGCGCAGAGGAATAAACGACCGCGGAAACGACGGGGGACGAAACGGAAAACTCCGCACGGACCAACGTGCCTTTTGAGTTTCCGGCGTCATCGCCGTTTTCTGCCGTAATGAACCTGCCGTGCCAGTTTTCCGGACTCAACAGGCTCGTTGTAAACCGGGCCGTTTCGCTCCAACCGCTTTTCTCCCGGCCGTCCGAGATCTTAACCCGCACATAATAGGAAGCCGTAGGGGCAAGCTGCAGCCCGCCCGGCCTTACGTGCGTGGAATCGCTGCTCCGGACAACGCCGCTGTCGGAAATGATCCGCCTGAAACACGGATCTTCCGCCACCTGCATCTGATAGGACATTTGCATCACACTGTTTTTGTCGCTTGCAAGCACCCAACCGATCTCCGGAATCTCAGAAATTCCCCAAGGATTCGTCAATGTGTTGATCGTAATGTTTTCCGCTTTTAACATGATTACGCCCTCCTGTTTTCTTTCTTCCCCTCTCACGGGTTTTAACATGGGGAAATTACATTTTTCTCCGTAGCACGCGGCGCACCGCCCGAAGCCACCCCGTATACTTTTTTTGTGCTTTTCCCCGCTCATCCGCGGGGAAGAATCACGAGCTACATGGCGGGAAAATAAGGGAAAAATTTAAAACTGCACAACGGATTTGACCACTTCGTCTTTGTGGTCGGCACTGTACCGGATCTCTTCCAGATGCGGCACCCGCAACAAACATAAGTACCGGCGGCAGAATTCTGGCTGCGATTGAAAAGAAGGTTCCACAGTAAGCCTTGTGACAACTTAAATACAAGTTACCATATCCCACTCATGATGTACATGGAGGAAGCAAAATGGTAATTTGCATTTTTCAGTATTGTTTTTGAACTACTTGTACATGGCCGGGGAAACGAGTTGTAAAGTTAGGTAAAAAACGGGGAAATATAAAAACAGCCCCCATTGTCATCTTGCCTGACCTGACAATGGAGGTTTACGGATATAAGCATCCGCTGATTAAATGCGCCTTGTAGTCGGCTGGGCAGTTCCGGCACGCCAGTTTTGTTGAAAATCTGCTTTTTAGAGCCTTCCGCCAGCCAGAAAGTTGAAAATTCTCTGCTTTTGGGCGCAGTTACCCGCAAAGAGCGTCGGTAGGCCTGTGCCAACCGCCGGATGTGGCAACAAGTCAGAAGTTGATGCTGCCACAAATCATATACAGGCGGTTAAGATTTTTCTCAATACCGCGGTATCTGAACAGCGCACAGAAGACTTCTGGTACTCAATAATATGAAACCGGTCTTTGGCGGGGCCATCTGCTAAGCTGTTGACTTTTCGCGGACGCAGATTGATTCGGTAATCAATGACGGATTTGTGGGGATCGTTTCTGATCTCATCCCGTTTTCCCACTCCAAGATAAGCGGCATCGCCGTATACAACAGCATCGTCCTCACGAATCAGTTCTGCTGCCTGATCAATATCGTGAACATTGGCAGCGGTCGCTGTAATGGTATGGATATCGCCTGTCCCCGTATCTATGCCGGCATGCATTTTCATGCCGAAATGCCACTGGCTGCCTTTCTTGGTTTGATGCATTTCCGGGTCGCGTTCGTGGGAAGCATTCTTGGTTGAGGAAGGCGCCGCAATATCTCATCCATGATTTCAAGAAATTCTTCCCGTTTCGTTTTCTTCTTACGGTTGGAATATTCAAAATCGCTGAATGTTTGCTGCTTCATTTGCCGCGCCCCACTTTTGTCTCAGTATGCATTGATTTTATCATTTTGTCGAGGCATAGTTATCACACACCGATTAAATCAGTGTGTCCTTAAGGATTTGTTCGATCGGCAAATTGTCGGATTTTCTACCGGCAGCCGGATCGACGCCGCTCTGTGCGAACGAGCGCTGAATGCCGCAATCTGGCGATATAAGCCGGGGCCCGGCCTGATCCATCATTCCGACCAGGGAGTTCAATATGCCAGTACGGACTATCAAGAGCTCTTAAAACAAAATCATATCATTCCAAGTATGAGTCGAAAAGGCACGCCATACGATAATACCTGCGCCGAGTCCTTCTTCAGCACGATCAAGCTGGAAATGGTTTATCACGAGCATTACTCAACCAGAGCGCAGGCACAAGCCGCCATTTTTGAATATATTGAAGCCTTTTATAACCGTCAGCGCCGGAATGCCGCCATCGGCAATCTCCCGCCAGCACAATTCCGGCGGCGTTTTTATCAGCGGCAAGCGGCATAATCAGCAAGCTCACGATATTCTTTGATTTCAGCCTATTGCACTACTTCTTGCTCTCCGAAATTTCGAGAAAGGCTCAATCGGTCTATTCGTCAGCGGGACGGAGCGTCAGGTATCCTCCGTCTCGCAGATATGGATGGTTCTGGCAGGTGTGATGCCGGACAAGAAGAACAGAGAGCTTTGCAAACGAGTCCTGGAAAAGAAGGCCGGCATCCCTCTCGTTACGCCTTATATGTATCATTACATGACGGAAGCCCTGCTGCAATGCGGAATGAAAGCGGAAGCCGTTGATCTCATCAAGAATTACTGGGGCGGAATGATCCGGGACGGCGCCGACACCTACTGGGAAGTTTACAATCCGGAAGATCCGGATTTTTCGCCATACGGAAGCACCATCCTGAACAGTTATTGCCATGGTTGGAGCTGCGCGCCGACATATTTCATCCGCAAATATTTCCAAAGACGGAAATGAAATCGTTCGGCCCATGATAAAATAAAAACGGTTGTCCGCCCGGAATCCCGGCGGCCGCAAAACGCTTACCGCTGTTTCGCAGACGGAAATTCACAGTCGATGCCGAAAGGAAGGTTTGCCTTGATTCATGAATTAAAAAGCCAGAAGATCAGGCGGCTTGCACCGGAAATGGATCCGCTGCATCTGGGGATGGGCTGGACGGAAGAGGAACTGGAGATGCCCCAGATCCTGATCGAAAGCACCTACGGCCAGAGCCACCCGGGCAGCGCCCATCTGGACCGCCTCGCGCATGCCGCGGAAAAAGGCGTCGCTGAAAACGGGGGGAAAGCCGCGCGCTATTACGTCACGGACATTTGCGACGGCATGGCGCAGGGACACGACGGCATGAATTACTCTCTGGCAAGCAGGGACATGATTGCAAACATGATCGAAATCCATGCCAACGCCAACGCTTTCGACGCCGGCGTGTTTTTGGCGACCTGCGACAAAAGCGTGCCGGCCATTCTGATGGGGATCGGCCGCGTCAACATGCCGGCCATCGTCGTCACCGGCGGCGTGATGGACGCCGGCCCCGGCCTGCTTACTCTCGAGCAAATCGGAGCCTACAGCGCGATGTTCCAGCGCGGTGAAATTTCGAAGGAGCAATTCGCCTATTACAAAAAACATGCGTGCCCTTCCTGCGGCGCCTGTTCGTTTATGGGAACGGCCTGCTCGATGCAGATCATGGCGGAATCACTGGGGCTGATGCTCCCCGGCAGCGCGCTCATGCCTGCCGCCGGAGAAGAGCTCGCGGCGGCCGCGCAGGCCGCGGGAAAGCGCGCCGTCGAGCTGGCAAGGGAAGGCGTGACAGCGAGACAGATCGTGACCGAAAAAAGCTTTGAAAACGCGATTATGGTCCACGCGGCAATCTCCGGCTCCACCAACTGCCTCATCCATATTCCCGCCGTCGCCCACGAGTTTGGAATCGACCTGGACGCAGATACGTTCGACCGCATGCACCGAAACGCGCATTACCTGCTCAATATCCGGCCGGCTGGCCGCTGGCCCGCCCAGTTCTTCTCTTATGCGGGCGGCGTGCCGCGCATTATGGAAGAGATAAAATCGATGCTCCACCTCGACGCGATGACGGTCACGGGGAAAACCGTGGGCGAGAATCTGCAGGAACTCAGGGACAGCGGCTTCTACGAGCGGCGCGGCAGGTCTCTGAAAAAATGGAACCTGAAGCGGGAAGACATCATATCCCCCTTCGACAACCCGCTCGGCAGGCACGGCACGGTGGCCATCCTGAAGGGAAACCTTGCGCCGCAGGGCGCGGTTGTGAAACACTCCGCCGTTCCAAAGGAAATGTTCCACGCCGTTCTAAAAGCCCGCCCGTTCAACTGTGAAGAAGACGCCCTCAACGCCGTTCTGCGCCATGACATAAAACCCGGCGACGCCGTCATCATCCGCTACGAAGGGCCGAAAGGCAGCGGGATGCCGGAAATGTTTTATACCACGGAAGCCATCTCCTCCGACGCGGAACTCGGCAGCAAAATCGCTCTGATTACGGACGGGCGGTTTTCCGGCGCTTCCAAAGGCCCCGCGATCGGGCATGTCTCGCCCGAAGCGCAGGCCGGAGGCCCTATCGCTCTGGTCGAGGAGGGCGACTTGATCGAGGTGGACATTCCGGGCAGGCTTCTCCGCATCGTGGGAGTGAAAGGCGTTTTGAAGACGCCGGCGGAAATAGACGACATCCTCGCCCGGCGCAAAAAGGAATGGCGCCCCAAACCGGAGCGTTACCCGACCGGGGTACTGCATTTTTATGCACAGCATGCCGCTTCCCCGATGAAAGGCGGATATATGGAGTAGGCTTTTCACGGGCCGCCGCGCAACTGCTCCGGAACGAAAAGTTTCGGGCCCCGCGAATTCTCCGCCGGGCCCGTCAGAGCAGCGGCAGCACGTCCGGCAGGCGGGAAACGCTTTCCACGCCAACCGGCACGTCGGCCCCGGTTCGGTTCAGCAGCACGGGGCGGATGCCGGCGGAGAGCGCGCCCTTCACGTCCGAAGAGACCGAATCGCCCACATGCACGGCGGACGAGGCGGACACGCCGCTGACCTCCAGCGCCTTTTGAAAGATCTCCCGGCGCGGCTTGTACGCCTTCACCATGTCGCCGCAGACGATCGCGGCGGGATGCAGCCCGTTCCGCTGCATCGCGGCTCTCACATACTGCGCGCCGTTGTTGGTCACCAGATAAACGGGGACGGGGCATTTTTCAAAAAATCCCTTCACGTCGTCGAAAATCGGGGCGTATTTCCAGTGGTTCTGAAAGAGCGCGTGGAGCTCCGTCCTGTCGTCGCGCAGGCGGAATTTCTTTTCCAGCCGGCGCAGCATCCGGTCCACGATCTCGTCCTCCGTCATAAAATCCGCTCCGCAGCTCCCGGCCTCGCGCGCCCTGACGAACCGCCAACACGCTTGCGCAAGCTTTTTCCCGTCTTTGCAGTCGCTGTTCCTGCAAAGGCGGTCCAGCATCCGCGTCACGTCGGGGCTGTCCTCCCGCGTGATGGTTCCCGTGTAATCCAAAAAAACCGCTTTTGTCAAATTCCGCCGCCCCTTCTTTCTGATCCCGCGCCCGAAAACGGTCCTCTGACCGGCCGCGGGCGTTTTTTTTATGACAGCCTACCCCGGAACGGGGCAACGCCCGCCCGGCGGCGCGAAAAGGAAAACGGGAGCCGCTCCCTTCCGCCGGGAAACGGCCCCCCCAAAAACTCCTCAACCTCCGGCGGGCACGCGCGCAAGGATCAGCGGGCGCGGCTCCGGCGGCCGCGCGCCGAACCGGACCGCCGCGCGGAAAATCTCCTCCGCCCTGCGGCACTTCGGCTCGTCGGAAGCAAAAAGCACGGCGAGCGGCTCCCCTTTCTCCGCGCGGTCCCCCGGCTTCCGCCGCAGCAGGATGCCCGCAGCGGGGTCGACGGCGTCGTCCTTCTTCGCGCGCCCCGCGCCGAGCTCCACGCACGCGGCCCCCACGCGCTCGGTGTCCATCGCGCAGAGGAAACCGCCCTGATCCGCGAGAATCTCCCGCCGGAAGCCGGCGTGCGGAAACCGGGAGGGATCGTCCAGCACGGACACGTCGCCGCCCTGCGCCGCGGCGAATTCCCGCAGTTTGGCGAACGCCGCGCCGGACGCGATTGCGCCCCGCGCGAGCTCCCGGCACCGGGCCATGCCGCCGAAATCCGCGAGGGAAAGCATGCCCGCGGCAAGCTCCACGCAAAGCTCCGTCAGATCTTCCGGCCCGCGGCCGCGGAGGGTTTCGCACGCTTCCGCCACCTCCAGCGCGTTGCCGACGGCATACCCCAGCGGCGCGTCCATGTCCGTGACGAGCGCCGCGGTGCGGCGCCCCGCGTCCCTTCCGATCCGCACCATGGCGCGCGCGAGTTCCAGCGCCTCCGGCAGCGTCTTCATAAACGCGCCGCTGCCGGCTTTCACGTCGAGCAGGATGCAGTCCGCTCCCGCCGCAAGTTTTTTGCTCATGACGCTCGAGGCGATCAGCGGGATGCTGTCCACCGTGGCCGTCACGTCGCGCAGGGCGTAGAGCTTCTTGTCGGCGGGGTCGAGGTTCCCCGTCTGCCCCGAAACCGCGAGCCCCACGCGCCGCACGAGGCCGAGGAACTCCTCCCGGCCGAGCGCGGTGCGCAGGCCGGGGATCGATTCGAGCTTGTCCAGCGTGCCGCCGGTGTACCCCAGGCCGCGGCCGCTCATCTTCGCCACCTTCACGCCGAGCGAGGCGGCGATCGGCGCGGCGACCAGCGTCGTCTTGTCGCCCACGCCGCCGGTGCTGTGCTTGTCCACCTTGCGTCCCGGGACGGTGGAAAGGTCGAGCGTGTCCCCGGAGCGCGCCATGGCAAGCGTGAGCGCGCTCGTCTCGCGCGCCGTCATGCCGCGCGTGCAGACAGCCATCGCGAACGCGCTGGCCTGGTAATCCGGGATCGCGCCGGAGACGAAGCCGTCGATGAAGAAACGGATCTCCCCGTCCGTCAGCTCCCGGCCCCGGCGCTTCTTCTCCAGAATATCGTATACGCGCATGCCGCCGCCCCTCTCATTCCCTCAAAAGATTGTCCGGGCCGAAGCGCAGCGGCAGCAGCTCCGCCAGCGTGACGGTCTTCCGCTCCGTCCCTCTCCCGGCGAGGATCACCGGAAAATCCCCCGCGCAGAACTCCGCCATCACCTGGCGGCAGACGCCGCAGGGCGGGCAGAAGCCGGACGGCTCCTCCCCCGCCTTTCCGCCGGCGATCGCGATCGCCGCGAACTTCCTCTCCCCCACGCTGACGGCCTTGTAAAAGGCGACGCGCTCCGCGCAGCAGGACGGACTGTACGACGTCGACTCCACGTTGCACCCCGTGCAGACCGTCCCGTCCGCGCAGAGCAGCGCCGCGCCGACCGTGAAACCCGAGTACGGCGCCCAGGCGTTCCCGCGCGCTTTCCGCGCCGCCTCCGCCAGCAGCTTCTCTTCTTCTTCCCGCATACAAGATCACTTTCCTTTCCAGTCGTCCAGCGCGAACAGGGCCGCCCCGACGGCCCCGACGATCTCCGGGTCCGGGCAGAGGAAAAGCTCCGCGCCCAGCTTCTCTTCCACGGCGCGCACGACGCCCGGGTTCCGCGCGACGCCCCCCGTCATCATGTACTCCGGCTCCGGGTGGACGCGCGCGATCGCGAGCAGCGAGCACGCCTTCCCCGCGATCGCGCGGTGGACGCCGCGCGCGATGTCCGCCTTCTCGCAGTTCTGCGCGATGAGCGAGATGACCTCCGACTCCGCGAAAACCGTGCACATGGAACTGATGGTCACGTCCTTCTTCGACCGGAGCGACACGGGGCCCAGCTCGGCGATGCCGAGCTCCAGCGTGCGCGCCATCGCCTCCAGAAACCGCCCGGTGCCGGCGGCGCACTTGTCGTTCATCGCAAAATCCGCCACCTCGCCCCGGCCGTTCAGCCGGATGGCCTTGGAGTCCTGCCCGCCGATGTCGAGGATCGTGCGCACCTTCGGGTTGAAGTACCGGGCGCCCCGGGCATGGCAGGTGATCTCCGTCACGGCGCGCCCGGCGAACGGGATGGCTTCGCGGCCGTAACCCGTGGCGACGATCGCCGCGAGGCCCTCCCGCGCGAGGCCGGCCTTTTTCAATACTTCCCGCAGGACGCGGTCCGCGGAATCGCCCACCTTGGCGCCCGTCCGCACGGTGCAGGAGGCGACGAGCTCCGCCTTTCCGTTCAGGACCGCGGCGTTGGTGGAGGTGGAGCCGCTGTCGATGCCGAGCACAAACAAATTTTCATCCTTCTTTCCCGCCGCCCGGGCCGCAGCCGGCTTTTTCCCCTTCGCCGCGCGGAGCGACTCGAGGAACGCCTCCGCCCGGGTGCGGAGCTGCCCCTCGCACTGCGGCGTGGTGTCCGTCTCTAATTTCAGGATGGGCAGCTTCGCGCGCCGCCGCAGGCTTGCGTATTCGTAGGAATAGATGTCGCAGAATTTCACGGTGTGGCAGACGACGCCGTCCAGCTCGTCCGCAAACCCGGCGAGATAGTCCCGGCGGCCGGCGGCGTCCGCCATGCGCAGGCAGGGGAGCTGGTTGAGTAGGGCGCGCGCGTAGCCCTCCGGCACGGGAATGTCCCCGGCGGGCGGCGGAAGGCGGCGCTCCATCCCCGCGCACGTCATGTCGAACACGATCCGGGCGCCCGCGTCCTCCAGCACGTTGCGGAACCCGTTCCCGTACCGCGCGCCGACGATCCCCACGCGCGGGCCGTCCGGGTTTTCCGGCGCGCCCCGCAGCCCCGCGGCCGCCGCGCGGCGCAGGAGGAGCTCCCGCAGCGCGTTCTCGTCCGGCTCCGCCCCCGCGTACCGGCCGTAAGCCTCCGCCAGCGCGCGGATGCGCTTCGCGAAGATGCCGGCGGAAAAACCGTTCACCACGCGGGGCACGTCGAGCATCCAGAAGAATTTTTCGGGGTACGCGTCGCGCAGGACGTCGTACAGGCGGCGGATCGAGTCGCAGCAGGTGGTGAGCACGAGGCCGTCGTACCGGCCCTTCGCAAATTCCTCCAGCACGGCCTTCGCATAGGAGCAGGCGTTCGGATGCATGAGCGCGTCGGCGCGGTCGAAGTTCACGACGGAGGGCTCCACGCGGACCATCTCGGCCCCCATGGACTCCAGCGCCTCGACGGGCGTGTATTTGCAAACGTAGCCGATCACCGCGCCGTCCCCCCTTCCTCATGCAGCATTTCGAGGAACGCCTCGAAGCGCGTTTTGACCTGCCCCTCGTGGTTGTTGCGGCGGTCCAGCGCGTCGCCGTCCAGGATCAGCATGGGCACGCCGGCGCGCCGCATCTTTTCCTTCAGCAGCGCGGCTCCGCCCGCCGACTGCTTGCAGCCCCAGTGGCAGAACTCCACGGCCGCGTCGCACCGGTACTCCTTTGCGTACCGCACGCAGGCGTCGGCCTTGCGGGAAAAATCGCCGTTGTAGATGTTGCGGATCATCTTCCGCGCGAGCGCGCGCAGCGGCCGGCTCTCGTCGAGCGGCTCCATATAGTCGAGGTTGAGGTCGTCGCAGACGATCGCGCAGCTTTCGTTGTACTCCAGGAAGTTCCGCAGCGGGTCGATCACATACGGCGCAACGTGGACCCACAGGAGCCGCGTCTCGTGCGGCGCCGGGCCGCGCCCCGCCTCCTCGCTCAGCATGCGGAAAAAGGTCTCCACCCACGCGGAGCCGATGTTCAGGTGCGTGGCGAGCAGCAGAAAGAGCACGAGCGTGAGCGTGCCGGGGTACGCGTGCGCGACGCGCTTTTCCAGCGCCTCGCGGAAATACGCCTTCGAGCGGTTTTCGCGGCGCAGCGCCTCGCGGAGCGCGTCCTCGTCGTAGGGTTTCCCCGTCGCGCGCTCCAGGCGGCGGACGAGGCCCCGAAGCTGCTCCGCGACGTAATCCTCCGCTTCCGGCGACCAAACGTGCGGCACGTCGATCACGAAGTCCTCCACGCCGAGCCGCTCGCGCAAAAGGCGGAACGTGCCGACGTTCCCGTCGCACACCATGGAAGTCGTCATGGCGAAAGCCGGTTTCGGCAGAACGCCCGAGCACGCGGCGCCGATGAAATTCTTATGGTACGAGCAGAGGGTGGGGGCGATGCCCGCCTCCTCCGCGCGGTCGATGAAAAAATCCTCGAGATAAAATCCCGAGAGATACGACGAAAGGCATTCCATCGAGACGCAGGTCAGCCCGAAGGTCTGCAGGATCTCCGTCGGCGCGAAGAGATTCGTCCACGCGCAGGTTTCCGGATGCTCCAGCGCGTCCGCCACCACCTTGATGGCCATATAGTTGAGGTAGCGGTACGCCCCGGGCATTTTCGGCTCGGGGAAGCACTTCCGGTGGAACTGTTCCAGCCGCAGGCCGGCGCGGATGAGCTTTCCCGCTTTTTCCGGCCTTTCCGGCACGAGCTTCCGGATGGCGTCGCCGTACATCTTCACAGGATTCGTGGCGGTTTTCCCCCTTGTTTGCAGCTTACCGATATTATAGTTTTTTCCGGGGCGCCGGTCAAGGCGTCCGGGAAAAGGCGGACGGGGAGATTATTTTCCCTCTCGCGGCGATTTCCTTGCAATCCCCGGGAACCGCCGGTATACTTGAACTGTAGGAATATTTTAGGAATATTTTTCCGGACGGAGGCGGAACCGCGCCGCAGGCCGGGGAAGAAAAAAGGAGCGGGGCAATCATGTTGGAATCGGGAGTCACATCCGTTTCCTTCCGCAAAAACAGCGTGGAGGAAATCATCGCGGCGACGGCGGCGGCCGGCCTCGACGGCATCGAATGGGGCGGCGACGTGCACGTCCCGGCCGGCGAGGCCGGCCTCGCGCGGGAAGTCCGCCGCAAGACGGAAGCGGCCGGGCTGAAGGCGCTGTCTTACGGCGGGTACTACCGGCTGGGCAGCTCGTCCGAAAAGGAGTTCGACGGCCTGCTGGCCTGCGCCGGGGCGCTCGGCGTGCGGGACGTGCGCATCTGGGGCGGCTCGAAGGGCTCCGCGGACCTCTCGCCGGGCGAATGGGCGGCGCTCGCCGCGGAGGCGAAAGCCCTCGCGCAAAAAGCCGCGGCGCAGGGGATCGTGCTTTCGCTGGAATGCCACAACTGGACCGTCACGGACGACTGGCGCGCCGCGAAGCGTTTCCTGGACGAGGTGGGCAGCCCCGCCCTGCGCATGTACTGGCAGCCGAACCAGTTCCGGACGGAGCAGTATAACCTGGAGGCCGCGCGCGGACTCGCCCCCTACGTCACCAACATCCACGCGTTCAGCTGGGAAGGCGACAAACGCCTGCCGCTGGAGGCCCACGGCGACAGGTGGAAAAAGTACCTCGCCGTTCTGGCCGACGGGCGCCCCCATGCGCTGATCCTGGAGTTCATGCACGACGACCGCATCGAAACGCTCCCGGAGGCGGCGCGGGTGCTGCGGGGCTGGATACGGGGCGCCCGCGCGGCGGAACCCGACGGCAGACAGGATTCCTGACGGCGCGGCAACCGCGCGGTTTTCGCCCCGGGCCCTTGTAATCCGGCCCGGATTCTGGTAAAATAGAAGAAAGAAAAGGCCTGTTGGAATTTCAACGCCCCACCGGACGGGAGGAACTTTTATGAATACGATACTCGGCGTGCCCGCTATGGAGGAATACATCCGCATGTGCAACGACGGCGTGCGCCAGGGCTGGCACGAGCGCAACGGCGGCAACCTGACCTACCGCATGACGAAAGAGGACGTGGAGGAATGCGCGCCCTACCTGAAGCCGGAGAGCGAGCGCGGGGACTGGGTCCCCATCGGCGTAAAGGCGGAGAACCTCACGGGGGAGCACTTCATCAGCACGGGCAGCGGCAAGTTTCTCAGCAACGTGAGCCTGGAGCCGCAGAACAGCATCTGCATCGTGGAGATCAACGCGGAGGGCGACGCCTACCGCATCGTGTGGGGCCTGGAAAAGGGCGGGCGCCCCACGAGCGAGTTCCCCACGCATTTCATGAGCCACTCGGTCCGCAAGCGCGTCACGGAGGGCTCGAACCGCGTGATTTACCACGCGCACACGCCGAGCCTCATCGCTCTGACGTTCGTGCTTCCGCTCACGGCCAAGGCGTTCACCAAGGCGCTGTGGACAAGCGCGACGGAATGCCCCGTCGTGTTTCCCGGCGGCGTGGGGGTCGTTCCGTGGATGGTGCCGGGCGGCACGGAGATCGCGGTCGCGACCTGCAAGCTGATGGAAAAGTACGACGCCGTCGTGTGGACGCACCACGGCCTGTTCGTCTCCGGCGCGACCTTCGACAATGCCTTCGGCCTGATGCACACGATCGAGAAGGCGGCGGACATTCATATCCGCGCGCTCTCCTGCGGGCAGGGCATCCGCCAGACGATCACGGACGACGACCTGCGCGCCATCGGCAAGGCGTTCGGCGTCACGCTGAACAAGGAATTCCTCGACTGACCGTTCCCGCCGGGCCGGAGCCCTTCTCCGCCGGCGATGGAAAAGGGGCGGCCCCGGAAAGTATTTTTACTTTC
>ENA-UOOK01002668-UOOK01002668.1-fermentation-metagenome-genome-assembly--contig:-NODE-2668-length-21431-cov-6.302302_pt1 | contig 21431 bp, 16 predicted proteins | sample MGYA00245777_ERZ724023 | MGnify/ENA primary metagenome ERZ724023 (study PRJEB28704, sample SAMN03018312) | fermentation metagenome | biome: anthropogenic terrestrial biome; feature: soil; material...
TTTGTATATTTATGCAACCCTTATGCAACAAAAGGGGTTTTCGCAGTGGAGTCATCTGGTTGAATTAGAAAAACGCCGTAAATTGAGGATTTTTGATAATGCAAAGCAGGCAAAGTTTTATATTCAAGCTTTTTTATATATTGATATCGCTTACTATCATCTATTTCGTACTATTGCCCATAGTAAGTGTGTTTGTTTATGGACTGTTATCGGGCAGCGGTACCGATTTGTCCAATCAAATACTACCACGGATATGGAAATATATGAAGAATAGCCTGCAGGTGGCCTTGTTTGTAACGGTAATTGCGACTTCATTCGGTCTGCTGGCATCTATTACTTTATGGCGCGTGAATTTCTGGGGCCGTAAGCTGATGCAGGTATTAGTGCTTATGCCCTTGATCAGCCCGCCCTTTGTAGGAACGGTGGCCTTTATCATGTTATTTGGCAAAAGGGGCCTTATTACTCATTCACTCCTGGGCCTGGAGATTAGCCCCTATGGGTTCCATGGGATTGTAACCATGCAATCCATCGGACTGGCTACTTTGGCTTATTTGCTTATATCCAGTGCAATCAGGAAAACGGATGTTTCCCCGGAAGAAGCTGCAAGGAATCTGGGGGCACCGGAAAAGAAGGTTTTTTTGACTATAACCTTGCCGTTAATGATACCTGAAATAACCGTAGCAGCCATGCTGGTTTTTTTGACTTCAATGGCGGATTTTGCAACGCCGATAATTATTGGGGGCGCCTACCAAACTCTGGCCTCGGATTTATATATTCAGATTACCGGCTTGTATAATGTGCAGATGGCTTCAATTACCGGCATCTTTCTCTTTATTCCCTGTTTTGCCGCTTTTTTTATTCAGCGTCATTATTCCGGTAAAAATCTGGTCTACAGCCAGTACGTTTCTCCTGAAAGGATCGAATACCAGCAGGTGAAACCGGTTGTGAAATTCATGCTGATCGGATTAAGCAGTCTGTTTGTTATATTTGTGGTTTTTCAATATGCATTTATTGTTATAGGTGCATTTACCGAACATTGGGGCTACAATTATGCCTTTAGCCTGCGGCATTTGGAGAATATTCTAAGCAAAAACCTGGCTTCATTTGTTAATAGTGTTAAATTGGCGGTTACAGTCGGTTTTATTTCCTCTTTGTTGGGAGTTTTGCTGGCTTATATTATAAAAACGAAGGATTATCCCCTGACCAGGCAGCTCGATTTGGTGGTAACTTTACCGGCTGCTACGCCAGGAATACTGCTGGGTATCGGTTATCTGGTGACTTTCAGATATCCCCTGCTGGGTATCGGCAAATATGTTTTACCCGGCTTTGAACCGGTAATTCTGCTTGGTACCGGCATTATAATTTATTTAATTTGTATTTACCGCTACATATATATTGGGATGAAAGCAGGCTACGCTTTGATGGAACATGTAAATCCCAATCTGGAACTGGCCGCGATTAATCTGGGTGCGAGTGAGCGCAGAGTCTTTTTCGATATCATGTTCCCCCTGCTGAAACCGGCATTTAATGCCGCCTTTTTGAAAAATTTCACTTCCACCATGACAACATTGGGGGCAATCGTTTTTTTGTTATTGCCCAAGAATAAAGTAGCGGTGCAGCAAATCTTTCAAATAATGACCAGCAGTGAAATCGGTGCAGCCGCCATGATGGCCTTATTGCTTTCATTGCTGTCACTTGTTTTCCTGGCTGCATTTCAACTGCTCCTTAATTATGAAGAAATATTCAAACGTTTAAGGGAGGGCCGGCAATGGGTATCGAGCTTAAGGAAATAACTCAGAAATACGGTGATTTAATCGCAGTCAATAATGCCAATTTATTTATTGAAGATGGGGAAATGATTTCTCTCCTGGGACCTTCCGGGTGTGGCAAAACAACTTTGCTGAAAACAATTGCCGGGCTGCTTCCATTGCATCAGGGGTCAATCTTGTCCAATGAGAAGGATATAAGCAATCTGCCGCCTCAGGCCAGAAATGCAGCTATGGTTTTTCAAAACTACGCTTTATTTCCGCATATGACAGTAGCAGAAAATGTTGCTTACGGGCTCAAAATAAACAAATGCGCACTATCACTAATTAAAAAAAAGGTTGAAGAAATACTGGATATAGTTGAGCTGCCGGGATTAAATCAACGAAAAATCAGTGAGTTAAGCGGGGGGCAGCAACAACGAGTTGCTTTAGCCCGAGCCCTGGTTATTGAGCCTGCCATGCTGCTGTTTGATGAGCCGTTAAGCAATCTGGATCAGAATTTACGGGTTTCAATGCGGCGAATGATACGCAAGATTCAACAGGAATACAGAATTACCAGTATATACGTTACCCATGATCAAGAAGAAGCCATGTCCATTTCAGACCGAATTGTGGTAATGAAAGATGGTGTTATCCAGCAAATAGGCCTGCCCGGTGAAGTCTATCTGAACCCCCGGAACAGATTTGTGGCGGAATTTATGGGAACGGCCAACCTTTTGGAATTGAATGAAGACGATGAAATTATTCAGCTGCTGGAATGCGGAAAGTGGGCAAGTTCCAGAGATAATTGTCCGGGTGGTGAGTCAAATAACAGGCAAAAGCGCTATCTGATGTTCAGGCCGGAAGATGTTGAAGTTGGCGCAGAGGGCAATTTCGAAGGGACTGTCATCTGGCATGAAACGATCGGCTCCGTAACCAGGGTAAGCATAGACTTTGCAGGCAACGAGATCATTGCCGAAATCAGAAATTACTATAAAAGCGGCATCAATTGCACAATCGGAGAAAAAATCCGTTTTAATATCGATTTAGCTGGTGACGGCCACATTGTCCCGGATTAGGGGGCAGATTGGGACATGGAGAAAGGTTCATTGTCCCGGAATTTATTCCAGGTTTTGGATAGTATATGACTTTACTCTGGCTATGTTCTTTATACAAAACTGGTTGAGTTTAAAAATATGCGCAAGGCTAGAACGTTCCCGCTTGTGCTTAGGAAAGGGTGTGATAATTATGAGATGCGGTTAATACCTGTAAATACAGCAGGTACACAGAAACAGGTGAGATTGCAGAAAAAAGTATTGGAGAGGGGAATATAATGATGAAAAATTGGAAGCCGTTAATACTGGCAATGATCCTGGTAATGGCTCTTGCCCTGACCGCGTGCGGCAAGACCGAGCCCGCAGAGCAGGGAAAAACGGATGAAAAACCCTTTGCCGGAACAACCCTGGAGCTATTGGTAGCCTATGGGGGAGCAGACAAGTCGTTTGATGCCTTTACAGAAGCCACCGGTATCAAGATAGAGTGGCTGGAGATGTCAACCGGTTCTGCTTTGGCCAAGCTGCAGGCTGAAGATGGAAAAACTACTGCAGACATTTGGTTTGGCGGCGGGGTAGACAGCTATCTTAATGCCAGGGATTTAGGATATCTGGAAGCATATAAATCACCTGAACTTTCCGCGATTGATCCGCAATATGTGGATAAAGACGGGTATTTTTCAGGTTTAGCCCTTGTTCCAGCTGGTTTTATTGTTAACGAAGATATTCTAAAAGAAAAGGGCCTGGAAGCACCCAAGACCTGGGAGGACCTGGCTGATCCTAAATATCGCGGCGAAATAAGCATGCCCAATCCAGCTATTTCAGGTACCAGCTACGCTATTGTAAGCGGCTTGATTCAAGCCTGGGGTGAAGAAAAAGCTTGGAAGTATTTCGAAGCATTTGACAGTAATATTGATTTTTATGCCAAAGGCGGCGGGGAACCTCTTGAAAAGGTAGGGGCCGGCGAATTCGCCGTTGGTGTTGTAGCCATTACTGGCGGAACCTTCAATGTGGGAGAAACCAGACCAACCAGGGTGGTATATCCGCAAGATTTAATTCCTTGGACACCGGCACCTATTGCTATATTTAAAAATACGGAAAATCTCGATGCTGCCAAGGCTCTTATCGACTGGTACCTTTCCTATGACGGACAAAATATTTTAAGGGAAGCCGATGCCAGAATAATGGCCAGAAGTGATGTGGATGCGCCTGAAATCATGAGCGGTTTGGATAAAAGCAAACTGGTTAAATTTGATCTGGAGCGCATGGGAAAAGAACGGGAAGTAATTCTGGAAAAATGGAAAGACCTTGTTGGCGAAAAATAATCAGGGAGATTCCAGAATGGTCTGGAAAGGAAATCCACTGGAGTTGATTTCAGAAATACCGGCTGTTTATTATATTGTGGAGTACAGGGGAAGAGAGATTAGTCATTCATGCAATATTCAAGGAATATGGCGTTACTGAAAAATAAAATCATATGGAAGGAAAGAGGGAATAAAAGCCCTCTTTCCTTCGATGTATTAATCGATAGGATTATGCTTTTTCTGGTAGTAGGGAGTCTGCTCCTCTTTATCCTGTATCCTATTTTCATGGTTATTTCCACCAGTGTTTATCGGCATGGTGTTTTTTCGCTCGATAATTATCGGGATTTATTAAGTCCGGTGAATTTGAAATTAATCAAGAACAGTCTTTTCGTTTCCACATTATCCTCGGTACTGGGGACTTTTTTGGCGCTATGTATTGCTCTTTATACCTTCCTGCAAAAAAAAAGGATAGGAGCATTAATTTATCGTCTCTTGATGATTACCTTGATTTCCCCTCCTTTTGTGTCAGCTCTGGCACTTATAATGCTGTTTGGCAGGAGGGGGCTTATAACTTACAATCTTTTAGGATTAAGTGTTAATCCTTATGGATGGCAGGGAATTGTTCTTCTCCAAACCCTGGGTTTGATTTCTCTGGCTGCAATTATGTTGATATCTGCCTTGAACGCAATTGACAAACGCTTGCTTCTGGCCTCCAGAGACCTTGGTGCAAGTGCGCTTCAAACCCTGCATAGGGTTATTCTTCCGTCTATCTATCCCGCTATCTTGTCAGTTTTATTTTTGCTGTTTACGATAAATATGGCGGATTTCGGGACACCTATTATTATTGGCGGAAAATTCAAGGTTCTGGCCACTGAAGCCTATATGACGATTTTTTCCGCAGCAGATTTGGGCAAGGCAGCAGCCATGTCAGTGCTGTTGATTCCTCCGGCTATTATTGCCTTCTATTTTTATCGCAAAAATTTGGAGAAAAACAATTCCCTGGCAGATGGAGTAAAAGCTTTGGGAGGAGAAGGCTTGGATTTTAGATTGCCGCTTTTTATCAGGATTGCTCTGGGGACAATAACCGGCCTGTTTTTTTTCCTCATGCTATTAAAATATGGAAATATCTTTTTGTCAGCAGTAACCATAAATGTTTCAGGAAAATTGACCTTTACCTGGAAGCATATAGAAGCATTCCAATTTGCTTATCTGCCGGCGGTTTACCGCAGTTTAAGCATGGCGGTTATAGCAGGAATACTGGCTTCTGTTATTGGAATTCTTTTGTCCTATTACACTCATAGGCGGCAACTGCCGCTGATGAAACCTATAGAATTTATCGCTTCTTTGCCCTATATAATACCAGGGATTTTTTTTGGCTTGGGTTATATTGTTGGATTTAATAATCATCCCCTGTTATTGACTGGAACAACCGCTATTCTGGTGCTTAACTGTACCTTCAGACATATTTCGGTAGGTAATAAGGCAGCCAATGCAGCTTTCGAGAATCTCGACCGGCGCCTGGAAATGGCTGCCCGGGATTTAGGGGCATCGCCGGTAAGAATTTTAACCACGGTTATTTTCCCGCTGCTCAAATCAACCTTCCTGCTAAGTTTTATCAATACCTTTACCGCTTGTATGACCACGGTGGGGGCCATTATTTTCCTGGTTTCACCCCGAAATGTAGTTGCCAGTGTATTGATGTTTAAAGATATAACTAATGGACATTACGGTTTAGGTGCTGTTGTAGCCAGTGTTCTGATTATTGTTACGGTAGCGGTTAATTTAGCAGCCATAAAATATCTGGGCCGGGAAGGGGGCAAACCATATGTTGCTTGAACTCAAAGGAATAACCAAATTATTTGATAAAGACAATGGCGTAAGGGATTTTAATTTAACAGTATCGGAAGGAGAATTCATCACCCTGTTAGGACCATCAGGTTGTGGAAAAACTACCACCCTGAATCTTATCGGAGGTTTTCTGCAGCCAGGCCGAGGAGAAATCCGGATCGAGGGGAGAGATATTACTCATTTGCCGCCGGAGAAGCGGCCTGTTTCCACCGTGTTTCAAAGCTATGCCCTTTTTCCTCACCTAAATGTACTGGAAAACGTGGCCTATGGAATTCGTTTTTATAGAAAAGAAAAAAAGAAACAGGCATTAAGCCTGGCCCGGGAGTATATAAACATTGTTCGCCTGGAGGGATATGAAAAAAGCAAAGTTGGCAATCTCAGCGGCGGTCAGCAGCAGAGGGTGGCTCTGGCCAGGGCGATGGCCACGAATCCTAAGATAATGTTATTGGATGAGCCATTAAGTAATTTGGATGCCAGTTTACGTCATAGTCTCCGCGAAGAGTTAAAAAGTTTGCAGCGGCAATTGGGTATTACGATGATTTTCGTAACACACGACCAATCTGAAGCATTAAGTCTTTCGGATAGAATAGTCGTAATGGATAAAGGATATGCCATCCAGATTGGAACCCCGCGGGAGATATATTTCTACCCCATAAGTGATTATGTGGCCGGTTTTATAGGAAAATCGAACATTTTAACCCGGGTAGGGGAGACTATTATGGTTCGACCGGAAGATATTAAAATGGCAAAAAATGCTCAAGGCGATTATACCATATCATCTATTGTCTTCATGGGTCAGCATACCGAATACATCATTTCAGCTGAAGATACCACCCTGGAGGTAGTTGTCGTGGGCAAAGAAAACAATAACTTCATGCAGGGTGATCGCGTCAATGTGACCATCTCCCATCAGTTGGGACAGATGGGGAATGAGGACATCTCCCTTGTCCCAGAATTGAAATAGGAGCTTAAAAAGTCTCATGACAAGAAAACCAGCTTTTATTGCGGCATTTACATTTTTTTAAAAGTCAAAAACCGTCCCTGCTTGATGGGGAGGATTATTCTGTAAGGAAGGAAGGACGATAATAATGATTATTGATACTCATATTCACGCCTATCCAACTTCGGACGATAGTAAGATGACATTGGAGGAAATCGTTGCCCAGGCCAGGATTATTGGTCTGGATGGCATCTGCATAACCGATCATGATAGCCAGGAAATAATGGCCCGGGCGCATGAGTACAGGAAACAGATGGGTTATCCAATCTTTGTTGGTGCGGAGGTTTTTACTTGGGAAGGTGATGTGATTGTATTTGGTCTGGAACGCCTTCCCGAAGAAAGAGTATCGGCCCGTTATCTGCTGGATTTGGTTAATAAAGCAAACGGAGTAGCAATAAGTGCTCATCCGTTCAGACAGAACAACCGGGGTATGGGCAATTCTATCCGGGAGCATAAAGACCTTCATGGGGTGGAAGCCTTTAATGGCAGTACCGACCATGCCAACAATATGAAAGCCCGTGATTTGGCCATGGAACTGGGCATCCCGGTTTTTGGAGCCAGTGATGCTCATAACACGGAGGCACTGGGCAAGTTTGCCACCGTATTCCCGAACGGACTAAGAGATGAAAAAGATTTGATTGAGGCTATCAAAATGGGCAAAGTATACCCTGTAGCCTATAACCATTCCGCGGATGTGAAATGGACAGTTATCCCGCCAATTGGATAGGAGAGCCGAGGGGCTCTTAATCACCAATATTTAGGCAAAGCCTCCCCCAAAAAGTCGCATTATAAAAAATATTTTGATAGAAAGAAATTAAACTCGTAAGGATGAGGCATTGCGGAGTTGGAGATTTTTTAAGCAAGGCCCTTCCACAAAACATAACTTAAACTAATTGACTCCACTGCATGCAACCCTATTTGTTGCATAAGGGTTGCATGAATATACAAAACGAGCGTTGGCGAAGGTGAAAGCAGGCAGTTACATCAACTAATTATATTTTTTTATTTTTGCAGGAAAGAGCTCGTTTTTCGTGGAATAAGACAATTATCAGATAAAATAATGGGCAATTTGTCCTGTTTTTCCCGGATGGTTCTATTACAAATACAGCGCTTAGCCTTTTTGTAATATTATAATAGCATTTATCATTACTTTTCATCATTACTTTTCATCATTGCTTTTCATCGCCAAGCTTCTATTAAAAACCCCATCCCGGTGCAATATTCTATCAAAAACCAATCATCCTTAAAGAAGTAAAACGGGGGTTACGTATGGGAAATAAAGATAAACCATCGACAGCTTTGCCAAATGAGATTAAGCAATTGCAAGAAGAATTGGCTCAGGCCAGGGAATACTGCCAAGCCTTGCTGTGGGAACAGGCCCAGTACCAGGAGCTAGAAAAAACCCTGCAGGATTCCAGGCAACAATTTAGAAACATAATAAATTTGCTGCCTGATGCCACCTTTGTGGTAGATAAACAGGGGAAAGTAATTTCCTGGAATCGAGCCATGGAGGATTTAACTGGTGTTAAAGCAGAAGACATTGCCGTAAAAGGGAATTATGCCTACAGCCTTCCCTTTTACGGTGAACGCAGACCTGTCCTAATTGATCTGATTCTAAACCCTGATATTACCCTTCCCAGGCAATATGATTGCCTGATTAAAAAGGAAGAAACCCTGACGGCGGAAGCCTTTTGCCCTAAAATAGGGAAGGAGGGTATTTTTGTACGTATTTCCGCCTCCCCGCTCTATGATTTTACCGGTGCCAAAGCCGGAGCTATCGAGTCTTTTCATGATATAAGTGATTTCCGCCAAACCCTGGAGGCATTGCGGGACAGCGAAGCCCGTTTTCGCGGGCTGGCCGAATCATCTCCCGCCTTGATATTTGTCCTGCAAAACAACCGCTTGCGTTATGTAAATGCCCGATTTTCCCCCCTAACGGAATATGATGAGGAAGAATACTATTATATGGATTTTTGGGATTTTATTCATCCTGATTTCCGCGATCCGGTTAAAAGTAAAGCCCTGGCCTGGCAAAGAGGGGAAAACCTATTTGAAAAGTATGAAATGAAGCTTCTAACCCGAAGCGGTAAAGAGTTCTGGGTGGAGATATATGCCAACCCTATTCAATATGAAGGACAACCGGCCCTTATCGGGTCCCTCTTTGATATCAGCGAACGCAAGCACTTTGAGGAGGCTCTTCGCCAGTCCGAAGTGCTTTATCGAACCATTTTTGAAACCACGGGAACGGCCATGATGATTTTTGATAAAGATTTAATGACATCCCTGGTTAACAGTGAGTTTGAAGTGCTTTCCGGTTATAGCAAAGAAGAGATTGAAAATAAAACGAAATGGCCTATTTTCGTACACCCGGACGACCGGGAACGAATGAAAAGATATCATCAACAACGGAGAATCGACCCGGGGCTTGCTCCCTCCCACTATGAATTTAAACTGCTGGACAAAGAGCAGAAAATCAAAGATATCTTCATAACGGTAGATTTGATTCCTGGAACCAGCGACTCCGTAGTTTCCTTCATGGACATCACCGAGCGCAAAAAAGCCGAAGCGCAAGTCAAGTATTTGAGCTTTAATGATAAGCTGACCGGGCTTTATAACCGGGCCTTTTTCGAAGAAGAATTAAGCCGGCTCGATACAGAAAGGCAATTGCCCCTGAGCCTGATTATAGGCGATGTCAACGGTTTGAAGCTAATCAACGACGCCCTGGGACACGAAAGTGGCGACCGGCTATTGCGAAAGGCCGCGGAAATACTTAGAAATTCCTGTCGCAAAGAGGATATAATAGCTCGCTGGGGGGGGGACGAGTTTATAATACTGCTGCCTAAAACCAAACCCCATTGCGCGGAAAGAATATGCGAGCGAATTCAAGAAAAATCCCGAAGCAGCAGCGATTTTCCCATTCCCATAAGTATCTCCCTGGGTACTGCCAGCAAAAATGAGAGCCTGCAGGATGTACAGGCTATCATTAAGGAAGCAGAAGATAAGATGTACCGCAATAAATTACTGGAGAGCAAGAGTGCCCGCAGTTCCTTCCTACTTTCCTTACAGCAGACCCTCTGGGCCAAAAGCCACGAAACGAAAGAACATTGCCAGAATGTAAAAGAGCTGGCAGAGCAATTAGGTAGCAGGCTGGGCTTGCCCGAAAGCGAGTTAGACGATCTCAGGCTTCTGGCCGTCTTGCATGATGTGGGTAATATAGCCATACCCAATGAAATCCTGGATAAGCCTGCCCCGCTTTCCCCCAATGAATGGGAAATAGTAAAGAAGCATCCCGAAACCGGTTATCGCATTGCTTTAACCCTGCCCGAACTCGCACCCATCGCCGGAGCCATCCTGGCCCATCATGAACGCTGGGATGGCAAGGGTTACCCCCTGGGCTTAAAAGCAGAAGAAATACCCCTTATCTCTCGCATCCTGGCCATAATTGATGCCTTTGATGTTATGACTTCGGGTCGTCCTTACAAAGAAGCCATGAATATTGCCGAAGCCCGCAGCGAAATAAGAAAATGTGCCGGCACTCAATTCGACCCCGAGTTGGTTAAAACCTTTTGCAAACTGATGTAATTCTGCTCCCTGCAGTCGCTCACTTTTCATTGGTGGTTGTGGCCCCTGGGCCATGGGGGGTTAGTACGGCTATGGAGGGGAGGTGCTATTTGCAGGCAACCGTTAGAATACCCGCAACATGTGGGTGGTGCTGGTCTGCCACTTCGGGTGTTCAATTCCGGTAGGAAACACCATTAAGGTGTATTTGTTATCCAGCAAGACTACTTTTACTTTTTCCCCCATGCGAACATATTCACTATCGCTGATATTTTCAAAATCCATATTTTTAATTTGTTCTACATAGCTTTTATCTATAATTTCCTTTACTGAGGCTATATAGTCTTCCCCCGTACCTATTTGCAATTTTCCCCGAAACTGCCCATCATTCCCGGTGATGCGAAGTCCTGCTGCAGCCAGCGCTCCGATTATTCCTCGTCCACTACCATTTAATTCGAATAGATATAGGCCTGGCTTATTCTTGAATTTGAGTGCTTCATCCTGGCTTACCAATCCTTCTTTAACCCGGTAGGCATATTCGATCAGCTCATCAAGATTTTCCATCAGCTCCGGGATAGCCACCACCAATCCGGCATTTGAATCAGGGGTGCCAGTTGATCTTACCAGTTTGCAGGCATAATCAATAAAATCTTTCAGGTATTGCTCGTCAATGTCTGCCGAAAAACTGCGAGCGGTATTATGTTTTTTACAAGCGGTATCAGGATGAGGGTAAAGCCGGTGCCGGCTGGGAATGCTGCATTTGCCCCAGCCATTCTCTTCTATGAATTTACCTAATAAAGAAGCGGTTTCTCCCGCTTTACCTCCATCAAGCTGGCGAGAGTCATCAATAGCTGCAAATATTTTCATAAGCGGCAACCTCCGGTTAAAATGCTTGTTTCTAATCTAATAATTCTTCAGTTGTTTATTATTACAGCTATGCCAGGCTCCTCCCTCACGATAAACCAGGAGTATCCTTTTACCCTCAAGCAGAACGGTTTTAATCTTCTCACCTATTACCATTGTTTCATCGTTAGCCAGTGCCTGCCCGTCCATCGATTGTACTTCATCTATTTCTGTTTGCGCAATGATTTCCCCTACAGCAATTGTTTCGCCACTATTCCCCAACTGAACTCTCCCCTGGAATCTTCCATCATTTCCGGTTATCCGCAATCCAATACCGGCTAAGGCCCCGATTATGCCCAGTCCGGTGCCTCCGTGTTCAGAAAGATGAAGGCCACAGTTTTCCGCCGTCTTATAGGCTTCTGCCTTGCTCAATACTTCGACTTTGGCCTTGTGTCCAAAGCTCAACAGTTCTTCCAGGTTTTTTATCCGTTCTTTCACAGCCACGCACAATCCCGGATCTGAGCCTGCTGCACTGGTCTCCCGGAGAAATTTGGCCGCAGAAGTGATGAATTCATCCAAATTGTGGCCCCCAATTACTGCCTTAAAACACATGGAGCTATTATGGGATGTATATGGTATATCCGGATGCAATAATAATTGATGCCGGGTTACCGCTTCGCTTTTCCCCCAGCCCTTGTCTTCAATGAGCCTGCGCAGTTCATTGGCAGATTGACCGGTAGCCCCGAATTCCAGGCTATCCGTGTCGTCTATAGCAACATATATTTCCACTTAAGTAATTCCTCCCTGTCTTCCAGGGCCAGGTGTGAACATCACCCTGCCGTTTTTATGACCAGGCCTAATCTGACGCTATATCTCCTACCCCATATTTTACTGGGGGCGAGCTATACGCATCCCTTCCCCGGCAATAATTCTGTCAACTACTTCCTCCGATAGTTCCAGCCCGAAGAAATCCTTATAAAATGATCTGGTTTCTGCCGCCATATCCAGGTCAAGAAACTTTTCCGGATATAAGGTCTGGGCCGTCCACAAAATTACCAGGGGGGTTTCGGGCGAAGAGGGATGACCCCAGCGGGATATGCCATTGGGTAACTGCCAGACCTTCTTGTTTTTCACCGCTTGCAAGGGTGCCCATTGATTATTGGTCAAGATATAATTGGCTACTCCCGTTTCATTTACCAATATTACCTCAGGATTCCATAATAAAATCTGTTCCAGGCTGGCGAAATACTTTCCCTCCAAGGTCTTTAAATCCTTATTGATCGAAACATTGTCAGCTCCAGCCGCCTCAAGCCAGTCCGCCGAAAGACTCCCTTTTATATCCGTACGGGTAGCTTCGTTAATAGCGTGGTAAACCTTTACCCTTTCCCCCTGGGGAATAAGCTCTACCCGTTTTTGCACACGCTCAACGCAATTTTGATAATAGTTATTGTATTTTTGGGCTTTATCATCTGCACCTAATACCAAGCCCATCATTTCTATCGCGTACTGTTGTTCTTTCATACTGTTAAAATCTACTACCAGAAAGGAAAGCTTGCTTTTATTTAGCTTCTGAACCTCAGCTTCGCTGCTGAAGCTATCTTTCTTAACAAAAACTACATCGGGGTCAGTTTTCACCAATTCCTCAATATTTATTACTGCACTGCTCTTTGGTACTGGCAAGTCTTTTATCCCGGGATACATTTCCGTAAGGATAAGATCTCTCTTAACCCCACCTACCACCGCCACCATTTTATCCCCCTGGCCAAACATGGCCATAGTGTATGCTGATTCCGGGCAGAGACAGGCGACCCGGCTTATCTGGGCCGGGACTTTTACTTCTCGCCCTATACAATCCGTAATCGTCCTGGTATTTGCAGAGGGTGCTGTTTCCCTGTTTTCCTCTTTACTGCAAGCACTGGATAGCAGCAGGCTCAACAGTAGGAATACGGTCAATAAGCTACGCAAAATAGCTTTAGTATTATATTTCATTAACATCTTCATTATGTTCCCTTCTTCTATTCCGCTTCTCTATTTCATCTTTCCTTTTCTAAGAAAGATATATCCCACTCCTGCTACCAATACTACTCCGGCTATAACTGCATAAACTGGAAAAGGACTCTGTTCAGCTTCCTCCGCTTCCTTAAGCGGCGCTTTTTCTGCGGATGCTGTTGGCTCCTTTACTGTCCTCGACTCTTCACTTTTTACCTCTTTATTATCCTCGCTTCCCGTCTTGCTGTTATTTTCTACTGCTGCTGCTTTATTCTCAGTCTCCCCCGCCGCTTCTGTCACTGCCTGGCTATCTCCAGAGCTTACTCCAGAAGCATTATCTGTCAGATTGGCAGCTGGTTTTTTTACCTCATTGTCTGGCAGATTTGTTACTGGTTTTTTAACCTCAGCAGGATTTTTTTCAACCACCGGTTCACTAACCGGCTTTTCGACAGCAGCAGCCTTTCCTGCGGTAACGAAATTAACCGTAACCTCATGACCCAAACTGCTACCATTTTTCGCCTGCAACTGAGGTGATATCCTTACCACATAGGCCGTTCCCGGCTTAAGTTCTTCTAATGGTCGCAGCGCAATATCCCTTCTTTTTTCGAATTCCAGCTGGTCATCAGCCATTATCACTTCAATCGGCACCTGGCTGCCATCAGCAGCAGACAGTGAAAAACAGGTTTTATTGGCATCCCTTATCCCTAAAAATATTACATTCTTATTAAAAGTAAGTTGTATGTCTCCCTTTACAGGAACATCCTTCTGACCATCCGCAGGATTAGATGAGGTCAGTCCCAGCGGGACACCCTTGCCTCCGCCGCTACCATCGCCATCGCCTTCTGCCATTGCCGGCAGCACCAATAGTGCGCAAGCCAGCACTGCCAGCACTATAATGGCCCATAGGCTTGACTTGTTCTTCATTTTACTAAACACTATAGCAACCCCCTTTAAATCTCTATTGTCAAATTTACCAAAAATGCCGTAAATCAGATTAAGTTTTGATGTCACTGCAAAAAGTTATAAATATGCATTAGCGTGCATAAATATACCGCTCAGCTACATTAAAAGCGACTAAAGGGTGTGTAGGGAACGACCCCCGTGTCGTTCCGAATCAGGCTTTGTATATTTATGCAACCCTTATGCAAGAAAAAGGGTTTTTGCAGTAGAGTCAGTTTTTATTATCCATAGAAAAAATTATAATCCCCTATCTATAATACCCCGGATTATAAAAGGGTCAATGGATAAATCATACCACAACTTGAAATAACTCTATTTCCCATTCCCGCATTCTACTCATAAAAAAAGGCGGCTTACGCCGCCAAACTATTTTCGCTTGAGTATTGGCTGGAAACAAGGTAATAGCTATCAACCTCGTTTTATGATTGCAGCAACCCCCAGCAGCATAGGTAGGATTGTTTGTTTATCCTAATAAATTATAATCTTCGTAGCAGGATTATCTCTTTAAGGAAAGAATAAAGTTTATCACAGGAATTGTTCGGATATAGATGCAAATATCACATTTAGAAAGGATATGTATAATGCCAAGATCACTGAAGAACATTTTTATCTGCAGTTTTACTTTCTTGCTCCTGTTGATATTAACCGGAATTGCTGCAGCTGCTCCGCAGCAAGAGGCAATCGTCACAGCATTCTATGATGTTAGCAGTAGTGATGCCAATCTTGTATATATAAACTATATGGCCAAACGGGGCATTATCAGCGGCTTCCCCGATGGCAGTTTTCATCCAAGTGAGGGTTTAACCCGAGCTCAAGCAGCAGTATTAGTAAGCAAGCTGTCAGGGCAAAAAGCTAACCCTGGCAACAGCAGCTTTAGTGATATAGACTCATCCCACTGGGCAGCAAATTATATTAATTCCGCAGCAGCAGCAAAATACATAGCTGGTTTTCCGGATGGCAGCTTTCATCCCGATGAAATCCTGACCAGGGCTCAAGGGATAAGCCTTCTTTTGCGTTTAAGCGAGCAGAGCCTAACTGAGGCCGAATTACCCCAATTACAGGATGTAGACCCCAACCATTGGGCGGCAGCCGCTATAGCCACTGCCCTGGCAGCAGGCATGATAGATACCGAAAACAACACCTTTAAACCCGACCAGGCATTTAACCGGGGAGACCTGACCCGGTCCTTGAGCCTCCTCTTAACCAAAGCCCCCGACTTGAACCGGCAGGAACTCATAGGACACTTAATAATAAAAACCGGAAGCGTGAAACATAAAAGAGATGGCAGTGAAAAAACTCAACCCATAAACACAACTACTACGGTAAGAGCAGGAGATACTTTAATAACCGCCAATGATGGAGAAGCCGAAATAAACTATCCCGACGGAAGCGGTATACTATTGAAGCCTAACAGTCAGCTTATAATTAAAACTGCCAGCGGCCGCGCCTACATAGTAAAAGGTGGAAAACCCGGAACGGCAGTAGACCAGTTGGAAATAGAACTGAGCAGCGGCCAAGTATTTGGTGCCCTGGCCAGTAAGTATACCGCCAGCAATAAAGATACTGACGAAGAAACCATAGCCGATAATAAATTCAGCAAATTAGTCAGCCGGGATAATCACTCCAACCTGGCGGCAGCCCAATCAAGCCCCCAGCCCTGGTATAAAAGCGCGAAAAAGAAAAAAAACAAGATAAAAGTAGCTATGCCCTGGGGAGAAGTCGCTATCAACGGTAGCTTCTGGAGCAACTATTCGAGCAACAGCAGTAGTGGCATGAGCCTGCTGCAGGGAGAAGGAAGCTTAACCAGCGGCGGTGTAACCCGGAACCTGTCCCCCGGACAAAGTTCCGTGAGCAGTAGTGACGGCAGACCGCCATCGCTTCCCCACCTCATGAGCCCGTCTGAAGCCCGCGACTGGACTCAGCAGCGCAGTTGGTTAGGAGAGCGCGCCGCTGAGATGCAGGGCCAGCAGGAAGCAATCGAACCCGGTAGTGGGAGCCAAGAACCGGGGGCTGACCCCGGCAGTCACCTTCTGACCTATAAACTTGGCCAGGCCCTGGCCCAGACAGAACAAACCGCAGCTGCCACAGCTTCTGGAAGCAGTGGTGGGGGTGGTAAACAAACCCCAGACTCATTTATAGATATGGAAAGCTTTCTTAAGATGGCCATTCCTTATATTACATTTGAGCAGGGAGAAGACCCTGGTTATATTGCCAAAAAACAGGGCTTCATAAAAGATGAACTCCGGGGAGAAGTTTATCGGGATGATATTCTTTATTCGCTTTTGCGAATGACTTATGTCCCCATCCCCCCAGACGCTGATTTGCTACAACTGGCAAAAGAATATGGCATTATTTCTGAGAATGATAAAACCCTACAGGAAGAAAACATTAAAATCACTACAAAAACTGCTCTTCAGATGATGGTCAACGCGCGTAATGCCTGGTATGAAAGACTTGAGGCGGAAAAGCCGGCGGAACAGTTGAATTTGATAAATTACTATATTTCAAACTCCACTTATACCTATCCGCAATTTATGTTTTCTGATGACGGTCAGGTTCTATGGTATACAGTAAGAGGAGAGCTGAAAGCTATAAATGTATCAGACGCAAGCAAGTCTGATCGGATTCCGAGTAACGGTTCTCCCAAAGAGGAGTACCCTGCCCAGGGTGGCGAAAGCGCAATAAATATCTATGATAATTCCCAGGTTTTACGAGCTGTCTCCATTGAGGTTGCCCCACGCAGAAATTATGTTACTGATAAATATATTCTTTACCGGGAGAGCCCGGAAAAGCCGTGGAAGCGTTTGATAGAGTTTGACTTATCTTTAACCCGGGATTATGAAATTATCGGCTTTAGCGCAGATAATACAAAACTGATTGTGAAAACCAATTTCTATGATAATTATGCCAGCCTCTATCAAGTTGACCCAGAAACCATGAGCAAAGAATTGATCTACCATAATCCTCATGCCGATGCAGCCGTAGAACTGGTCTCGGTGCTGGCGGGCATTCCTGTTTTTAGCTTGAAAAATCCGGAGACAGGTGAACTCTTAACTGCTATATATGTTGATGATAAAACCCGCTTGGTATGCTTAAGGGAGGAAATGGCCACTATCATGGATCATGTTCGGGCAGATTTAGGAGAAAACCATTTCCCGGTAGCTATTAGTCCGGACTTTGACTATTTGGTTTTGCTACACCGGGATGACCGTGATTATGGCAGTTACAGGCTGTATAATGTTGAAAGCAGGAAGGATACCCTTCTTTTAGCGTCGGATATACCGGTAAAGGATGTTGGACATACCTATCCAATATCTTTCAAAGCAAGTGATGGTCAAACCGTATTTGGATATCTGACCTTGCCACCTGGTAAAAGTCCACGCAATCTACCATTAATAGTAAATGTCCATGGCGGACCTCAGGCCAGATATGTGTGGACCCCAAACGAATATGCCTTGTTGGTTTCAAACCTCGACATAGGGGTATTGTCTGTTGATTTTCGATTTTCCATCGGATACGGTAACGAATACAGCGATTCAGCCAGTAAAAATATGCCACTGGCCCAACAAGATGTTTTCGAAAGTGTTAATTGGGCTATAAATAGCGGCATTGCAGATCCTGAATGCATTGGAATTATGGGACACTCCTACGGAGGATATATCTCCTTTTATCAAGCAGCCGTTCATCCAGATACCTACAAAGCGGTCATTTCTCTGATGGGCGTATGGGACTGGACGGATTTGGGGCTTGAATTAATAGAAGATGATCCTGTTCCAGATTATCATAGATGTTCTGCACCTGAACCTGGTACCGAGCTGGCCCAACTATTGTCTCCATCAAGCTATGCCGATAAACTCAAATCCCCTATTTTAATTATCTATGCCGGCCAAGATGATGCTGTATATCCCAGTCAGAATATAAGGGCCATTAAAGAGCTCACAGAAGCAGGGAATACGCCCCAGGCACTCTATCTGCCTGATAGCGGCCATACCCCGGATACATTAGAAAATATAACGGCCGTCTTTGAGGAAATAAAGAGTTTTTTAAATGAGCAAATGAAGGCTACCATGCCAGACGAATAACGGGTACAGACCCGTAAATAATGTTTAAACAGATCAAGATAGTTTTTGCGTAATACTATCCAGAATGTTCGCTTTGCTTTCGAAAACAGTTTTGCATCCCAGCCTATAAAATATCCCTGATAAAAACCATGCCTCAATCTCAGGTGAAGCGAAAAGGGTTAAAAACATCAGGGGTCTTCCTATCGCTACTTCAACTCGGTTATGGGTATTAAGCAACCAAGCATCATAAGCCTGGTTATCATCATTAAAACGGCAATCCAGATCATCAATAAGTAAAATCAGTTCGTACTGTTCATCACGCTCAAAAACAGGTTCGCTGATTATTTTTAACATCTGTTCTACCAGATTATCCCCACTAACACCGGAAGCGCTTCGAACTGATGTAGCTTTTGTTCTTCCCTTTTTCAGGTTGGGTTTGTCCACTGCTGGGAAACAGCGTTTCCATTTCAGGTTTGAGTTGAGCTGCTGCAGAAAAACCTGCATGCCGCCGGTTTCGGTATAACCGGCTGAGCAAAAGTATCCTGCCGCCATCACCAGGGCCAACCTCCTAACAGGGGATCACCTACCCGGTAGAGATCGCCCAATTCCCAGCCCTCGTTCAATCGGGGTTCTAGCATAGCAGGAGTCAAGTCCATAATCTGTTCGGGCTGATTAGTATCGAATACAAAAACCCCGACTCTGCCATCAACAAAAGCCTCAGTAAAGGAATCCAAAAAATCAGGTGAATGGGTACTTATCAACCACTGGCTGCCAGCAGGTGATCGCAACATCCAGTTGGCTATAACCTTAAGCCAGGCTGGATGAATATTAATCTCAGGTTCATCTATAGCCAGGATGGTTGCCGGTTCAGGTGACCAGACAAGCAGAGCCATTATCATGGCCTTTATGGTACCGTCAGACATCTCATGCAATTGATAGTTGTTATTATCAATAATCAGTCTAAGACTACGCTTGCGCTCACTGGCATGAATCACCTTGATTCGTTCCAACCCAGGAATGAGTTCGCGCATTACCTCGGTATACTGGTCGATGAAATCATATTTTTCATCCAAATAAAGTAGGACGTTAACCAGATTAGCTCCGTTACGATCCAGGTATCTAGCCCCCATTTCATAATCCACAGCTTCACGCATTGCCATCAACTCAAAAACCGTACTGGAATAGGTGTGAAAGGCGGCAAAGGTTTCCTGCACCAGCTTTACTGTAGGCTGAAAATTAGGATAGAGTTTGAGACGAAATTTCTCATCATCCAGCAAGCTGCTAATCTGTCTGAAGACACTTTCTCTGGGATTCACTTTTAAATCTATTATCTTGGCAGTTCTATTCTCTCTGGTACGAACTGAGAATTTCCCTAATCCTAATTCTTCATTATGACAACGAAAGAAATCAAAGGGCCGGGATTGATTTCTAACTGCTTCGGAAAATCTTAAGTGCTCATCTGTAATATAAAAGTTTTGCTGATTATCCCCTACCATAAACTCTAGACAATACGATAGGTCTGGGTAACCAAGTCTAGAAGTATCCAGAACCCATTCCAGTTTTATTTTGGCAGGTTTAGCAAGCTTGCGGTTGAGCAGATCGCCCCAGTTCCGCTTGTTCAATTCATCCAGAAAAGCACTCTCGCTCTCTCTTTTTTCACTGTTAATAATCCGAGAAGAAAAACTGATCGCATCAATCAAGTTGCTCTTGCCGGAATTATTGGGACCTATAAATAGGTTAACCTTGTTTTTAAAGCTAATCTTATCAGCATTCAGGTTACGATAACTATTTACTGAAAAGGATTTTAACATCGCTGCCCTCTTTAAATTTTCATCGTTAGTTTGATTGGCCCAGAAGTCATTGTTCATTAACTATACCCCCTGACTAGAGTTCTAGCAGAACATCGTTCTATATTGGCAGTACACTCTTATACCTTAAATGATTGTCATGAACCAGTCTCATTAGGCCAAAGTAATCTGTTAACCACGGATGATTAATTCGTTAAGATCATAGTTTACACTGGTTACACCAAAATCAGGTTCCATATGGAAGGGCTGGCGGACATATGTAGGCCCTCTTCTCCATCAACTATCACAATAGCCAGGAATAAAATCTTCCGCTTTGTTAAGTGTGGTTAAGATTTCTCCTTTTAATTTAACATTTTTCTAATTAATGTTATAACATGAGAGTTTTAACTTTTTCAAAATATATAATGGCTTCGTGAAGATTGCAACGCTACATATCGTACTTCCTCAAGGGCTCTTCAGTAAACTTTTGAATTAATACAAAATCCTCACATAGTGACCCTTAGTACAACGTTAACTTCTATTACTTCGTCTTATTGGGTACTTTTTCCTGCTGAACCGGTTACTTTTTCACACCAAACAGATGATTTCTTGATCTTCGAGCATTGTATCAGTAGTTAATATTGCCAGCCATTCACATTATTGTTCTGGATAAAGAACCCTATCACTCGTTTTATATACCTGAGTTTCAATCCCCTATAAGCGGGGCACAAACTGCCTTCTATCTGCCTGGGGGCGACAGAGAAAGCGGTTTCAATCCCCTATAAGCGGGGCACAAACATTATTGACGGCCGTATCTCTCCTGGGGGATAGCGGTTTCAATCCCCTATAAGCGGGGCACAAACGCTGCACTTCTTCTGCTGTCGGATAACTATACGGAGTTTCAATCCCCTATAAGCGGGGCACAAACTGCAAGGATTGGAACTGCTTACCCAGCTTAAAACTCTGTTTCAATCCCCTATAAGCGGGGCACAAACGGAGGAAGTGGGGCTGCTGTTGGCGGTGACGCGGGTAGGTTTCAATCCCCTATAAGCGGGGCACAAACTTAATTTCAGGCATTAAATCAATATGGCTATCGCGGTTTCAATCCCCTATAAGCGGGGCACAAACGAATTTACGGGCCTGGACGCAGACACCATTACATTGTTTCAATCCCCTATAAGCGGGGCACAAACCGGTATCACTCACCATTCTGTGTGTTGCGTCTTGAGGTTTCAATCCCCTATAAGCGGGGCACAAACGTTTTGAATACGAGGTTAAGGTTTC
>ENA-UOOK01002669-UOOK01002669.1-fermentation-metagenome-genome-assembly--contig:-NODE-2669-length-21426-cov-3.836086_pt1 | contig 21426 bp, 18 predicted proteins | sample MGYA00245777_ERZ724023 | MGnify/ENA primary metagenome ERZ724023 (study PRJEB28704, sample SAMN03018312) | fermentation metagenome | biome: anthropogenic terrestrial biome; feature: soil; material...
TTGCGTCATGAGTGATGTTTTGTGCGCCCTTGAGAAAATCCGTCCTGGATTTTACTTAGGTAATCCCGCAATCCTGCTCCGCTTACGCACTAAAACATCACTCTGCCGCTTTTGACGTGGTCATAAACTAAATTGTGATGACGTGAAGTTCGAGGGATACAATATGTATAAGAATTAGTGTACAATTAATTTATTCAATTTTTTAAAAAGGAGGACAAAAATTATGCCATTTCAAATCAATCACACCAATCTCAATGTAAAAGATCTGAACCAATCTGTTGCCTTCTATGAAAAAGCGCTGGATCTTAAGGTGGTAAAAAGAAAGGAGGCTCAGGACGGGAGTTTTATACTGGCTTTTCTCGGCGACGGGAAAACTTCCGGCCAAATTGAACTGACATGGCTGAAGGATAAGGAAGGTCTCTATGATTTAGGTGACAACGAGACGCATATTGCCTTTATAGCGGATAATTTTGATGAAGCATATGCCCGTCACAAAGAGATGGGATGTATCTGCTTTGAAAATAAAAAAATGGGCATTTATTTTATTGAAGACCCCGACGGATATTGGCTTGAAATTATACCTTCCCGTTAAAGTCAGATTGATATTTTAAAAAAAATCCGGCAACACTAACTTCAATTCGCAATATAGTTCTTGATAATTCCCGCGGAAAGAGATATAGTTATTACTAGGTAATAATAGTAAGTATTATAATCTGATTTGACGATTAGGAGCTGGAATATGAGTAGGGGCTGTGAAATTATTGTTAAAGACGGTTCGAGGGTTGTAAAAGGTCTGGGCCATTATAAGCCCGATCCGGTTTACGACTGTCGTGAGCTGATCAAAAAAAGTGTGGAAAGATATGGAGACAAAACAGCGTTTAAGTTTAAACGGGACGGAAAAATCATTGAGAAAAGCTATAGGGTATTTGACCAGGAGATTGATGCTCTGGGAACCGCCCTCCACGCCTTAAATTTAAAAGGAAAAAAAATCGCTGTTCTCAGTGAAAACCGGTACGAATGGGCGGTATCCTATTTTTCCATCATCAATGGAACCGGCATAGGCGTGCCGCTGGATAAATATCTGCCCCAAAGCGAAGTTGAGAATCTGATAGAGAGAGCAAAAGTTTCAGCCATTTTCTACAGCGCCCAGTACCATGAAATAATGGTTGCTTTATCGGGCAAGAATACCACGATCCAGCACTTTTTCTGCATGGATGAGTTTCCGGCGCCGGTTGATGATCCCGCTTTCATGACAATGGCCGGCTTGACCCGAAAAGGCAATGAACTTTTGGAAAAAGGGAACACCTGCTTTATAAATGCGCATATCAACAAGGACGAAATGTCCATTCTGCTGTTTACCTCGGGTACCACCAAGGCTTCCAAGGGCGTTATGCTGTCCCATTCCAATATTGCCTGCAATATTACTTCATTAACGGCGCTTATTGAGGTTCAGCCCAACGATGTTCATCTTTCGCTGCTGCCTTTGCATCATACCTTTGAAAATACAATCGGCTTGATGTTTATGCTGTTTAAAGGCATTACCATTGCCTATTCGGAAGGCATCAGGCATATCGCCCAAAATCTTAAGGAGTTTAAGGTCACTATTTTAGTAGCCGTGCCGGCCATATTTGAAGCGCTTTACAGAAAAGTTATGGAAGGCATTGAGAAATCGGGCAAGAAAGGTCTTGTCACCTCCATGGCCAAGGTTTCCAACGCACTTTTAAAGCTTGGAATCGATGTGAGAAAAAAACTTTTCAAATCCGTGATGGAAAAGCTTGGACCGGATCTGCGGCTTTTTGTTTCCGGGGCAGCTCCTCTGGATGTCGGCATTATAAACGGGATCCAGAGCTTCGGCATCACCTTCCTTCAGGGATATGGACTGACTGAAACCTCCCCCGTCATAAGTGCCACAACTTTTTTTGTCAATGCACCCGGCACCATCGGTATTCCTATAAAAGATGTGGAAGTCAAAATTGACAGGCCCGATGAAAACGGCATGGGCGAAATCCTTGTCCGGGGCGGTAATGTCATGCTGGGCTATTATGAGAACCCGGAAGAAACCAGGGAGGTCATGGAAAATGGCTGGTTTAGAACCGGGGACCTGGGGGTGGCGGATGGTAACGGAATCCTGAAAATTACAGGGCGGGCAAAATCCATGATTGTTTTAAACAACGGAAAGAAGGCGTTTCCGGAGGAATTTGAAACGCTGCTGAATTCTCTTCCGGGCGTCAAAGAATCCTTCGTCTGGGGCTATGCCGCTCCCGACGGGGGTACTGAGATATGTGCCAAAATCGTCGTTGATGAGGCTAATATGGCGGAATTGGGGCTTCAAACCATTGAACAGATGGGTGAGTATCTAGAGACCCATATCAGGAAAATTAATAAAAGCCTGCCCAAGTATAAGATTATTCGATATTTTGTACTGAGCCGGGAAGAACTGGTGAAAACAACCACTCTTAAAATCAAAAGGCCTGTTGAAGCCGAAAAGATAAGGCGTTACCTGGATAGGAATGATGCCAATATGAGAAAGATTCATAAGATTTTGATAGACGACTGAAGGGGAATATGATTAAACGAGCCGGTAAAGAAGATATCGAAAGGGCGGTTGATTGCCTTAAGCAGGAAGAAAGCCTGAATACTACCCTTTTGGCATATCTTGAGAAATATGGTCTGGATAAAGACTTTCAGGAATGCTGGCTGCTCTCCGATGAGCATGACGGCAAAGTCCTGGCTGTTATTTTGAGGCATTTTAATAATCTCTATATCTACAGCCGGGATTGCGCTTCATACCATGAGGAATTAGGGCATTTTGCAGCTTTTATGGGAACGGAGATCATTTCGGGCAAAAGAGAACTGATGAGCAAAATAGCCCTTTTTACCGGAGACATGGCGATTGAACCCTCCTGCCATATGGTGTTTCGGGATCAAACGAAGCTTCTGTTATCTGCAGTTGCCAAAAGAGCCGGCCTGGAGGATTGCTCCGAGCTTGCCGGACTGATTTACGGCATCCCGGATTTTGCCCGGTTCTACCATTCACGTGCTGAGATCGAGCGGGGTATTCGCAGAAGGATGGAAATGGGGATTTGCCGGTATTTCATGCTGAAACAAGATGGCGTCATTGCTTCCCAGGCCTATACCACCATTGAATCCTCGCGATTTGCAACCATTGGGGGGGTGGTGACTCGTCCGGAGTACAGAAAACAGGGGCTTGCCTCCCAGGTGGTTTCCTGTATCACCCGGGATATTTTAAATGGCGGCAAGGTGCCCAATCTTTTTTACAGCAATGAGGAGGCTGGAAGTATGTACAGGGATATCGGGTTTGCTGCCCAAGGCGATTATGCCCTGCTCATTTCAAACCAACGCAGGAGATAATAATTATATAATTGTTTTCATATAAATACATAATCCGTACGGGTTACTAATATTTATCAAATATTTTCAAATTTTACTTGTTAATATAAGGAAACTGTGCTAAAATGTAACCCAAACACATGTTCTTGTTTGGGGGTCTTTTTTATGTTCAGCAGAGTATCTACTTGCGGCCTCATTGGCCTGGAGGGATACCATATTCAGGTGGAAACGGACATTTCAAACGGCATCCCTTGTTTTGACATTGTGGGCCTTGTTGATACCTCGGTCAGGGAAGCCAGGGAGCGTGTAAGAGCGGCTGTCAATAATTCCGGCTTTGAGTTTCCCGTAAGGCGAATCACAGCCAATTTGGCTCCCGCGGATACGAGAAAAGAAGGCTCGGGCTTTGATCTTCCGTTAGCCTTAAGCATACTGGCGTCGGCCGGGACCATTCCGCCCGATGCCATGAACGGCTATATGCTCATTGGAGAGCTGGCGTTGGATGGCGGCGTCCGTTCGGTATCGGGCATGCTGTGCAAGGCCATTGCTGCCAGAGAACTGGGTTTTAAGAAATTAATGATTCCTGCCCAAAACGCCCTGGAGGTTTCTGTCGTTAAGGAATTGGAAATCTATTCGGTGAATACCCTAAAAGAGGCCGTGGAACATTTTACAGGGGTGAGGCCCCTGGCCTGTGAACCTGTTCTGGATTCTTTTGCCCCTGTTTCCAGCATCCGCCCCGAAGATTTTTCGGATGTAAAGGGGCAAAAAAACGCCAAGCGGGCGTTGGAAGTGGCGGCCAGCGGTGGGCATAACCTTATTATGATCGGTAGTCCCGGCTCCGGCAAAACAATGCTGGCCCGGAGGTTGCCGACTATATTGCCGGATCTGACCTTCGAGGAATCTCTGGAAGTAACTAAAATTTACAGTGTATCGGGGCTGTTCTCCCAAAATTCCCCGCTGATACAGGAAAGACCATTTCGTTCACCCCACCATACCGTCAGTGCCGTAAGCCTGGTGGGCGGGGGCAGGCAGGCCAAGCCGGGCGAGGTAAGCCTGGCCCATCACGGAGTTCTGTTTCTTGATGAGATCCCAGAATTTTCGCGCAGTACCCTTGATGTTTTAAGACAGCCCATAGAAGACGGCTGTGCTAATATATCCAGAATCAATGCCTCGGTGACTTACCCCTGCAGATTTATGCTGGTAGCCGCGGCTAACCCCTGCAAGTGCGGATATTACGGCGATCCCGCAAGAAACTGTACCTGTTCCTTTAAGGATGCCGAAAACTATCTTTCACGCCTGAGCGGTCCCTTTATGGATCGGATCGATATACATATCCAGGTGCCGACTCTCAGGTACAGTGAAATTGAAGCCGCCGAGCCGGAAGAGGGATCGGAAGAGATCAAAAGGCGCGTCAATGCAGCCAGAAAAATTCAGCAGGAACGCTATAAAAAATATGGTATTTACTGCAATGCCCATCTGAAAGGTTCCCTGATCCGGGAGTTCTGTAAAGTGGATCCGGAAGGGAAAAGAATTCTGCGATCCGCTTTTGATAAATTGAATTTAAGTGCCAGGGCCTATGACCGTATATTGAAGGTGGCACGCACCATTGCGGATATGGAAGGACAGGAGTTTATTCACTCCGATCATTTAGCGGAAGCGATTCAATACAGGGCTCTGGACAGAACCGTCAGGGTGTAAGGAAGTGGGAGGGAAAACATGAACAGTGAATTGGAATTTTGGCTGAGATTAAATAGCGTTGAAGGGCTCAATATGCAAACCAAGCTGGATCTCATCACTTGCTTTGGCAGTGCCACAAAGGTCTTTGAAGCAGATCGCCAGGCACTTTTGCAGGCCGGTTTTACCGCCCGCCAGTTTGAAATTTACCACAGTGATACTATTTATCAGGACGTACAGAATATTCTTGAGCTTTGCGAGAAGAACAAAATCAAAATAGTCACCATTGCTGACGACGAATACCCCGAAATGCTGAAATATATACCAAGCCCTCCTCTTCTTCTGTATATCAGGGGCAGTATTCCGAAAGCCAATGCTATTGCTGTGGTCGGATCCAGAAAGGCCTCGGGCTACGGCATCGAAACAGCTGTGAAAATGGCGGCAGACCTGTCTGCTGCGGGCATTCTTGTAGTGAGCGGAATGGCCCGGGGCATTGATACAGCCGCCCACTGCGGAGCGCTTAATGCCGGAGGCCAAACGGTTGCCGTTCTTGGCTGCGGCGTGGATCAATCTTACCCGCCTGAAAACAAAGCACTTATGGAGCGTATTATCCTGTCGGGGGCTGTCATCTCAGAATACCCGCCGGGCTCGCCGCCTGCAATATCACATTTTCCTGCCCGTAACCGTATCATAAGCGGCATGTCCCTGGGGACACTGGTGGTGGAGGCCGGGATCAAAAGCGGTTCCCTCATTACAGCCCGATTTTCTTTGGATCAGGGCAGAGAGGTGTTCGCGGTGCCGGGCGATATCAACCATTACAACAGCATGGGCACCAATCGCCTCATTATGGACGGCGCCAAGATGGTAATAAATGTAGACGATATACTGGAAGAGCTGAATTTTGGCATCGCACCGCTCTATAAAGGAAAAGGAAAAACAACCAAGAAGAGGGGCGGCGAACTGGGGCCTGAATGCAAAAAAGTGATATCGGCACTGAAGATTGAAGATCTTTATGGTGAGGAAATCTCCAGCAAGACATCGATCCCTCTAAAAGCTCTGTTTGCGATACTTCTGGACTTGGAATTAAAGGGCCTTATCAAAAAGAGCCTCACCGGTAAATACAGGCTTCTGGCATAAGCGGGAAATATAGGCCATAATATTCATAACAGAAGCATGTTTACGGGCGGTATAGTATAATGAAAGTAGTATATATTAAAAAAAAGTACTATATCCCGATATTGATTTTAATTATTTTATCTCTGCTTCTTGCGATTCATGTTATCGCGGCGCAGCGTTATGCGGCGCAGGTCTCAGTCAATTATAGAGAGGATATTCCCATCTATTCAGTGGACTGCGAGGGCAAGCAATGCTCCGTTACCTTTGATTGCGCCTGGGGGGCCGACGATATACCCGCAATTTTAGACACTCTTGATAAATATAAGGTGAAAGCGACTTTTTTCATTGTGGGTCTTTGGGCTGAAGAATATCCCGACGCCGTAAAGATGATGGCGGAGCGGGGCCACGAGATTGCCAATCATGGTTATTCTCATCTTCATATGTCTCAGATACCCGAAGCAAAAATTGAGGAAGAAATTCTGCGCTGTTCTGAAGTACTGGAAAAGCTGTCAGGAAATAAAATTACACTATTTCGCCCACCCTACGGCGAATACAATGCCAATACCATAAGGGTGGCTAAACGACTGAATGTCCAGTCCATACAGTGGAATGTGGATTCCTTGGACTGGAAACAGAACTTATCTGCAGAGGATATCTACAAGAGGGTGACACAGAGGGTAGAACCGGGTTCCATTATTCTCTTCCATAATGATACCCTTCATACGGAGAATATTTTGCCGTCAATTTTAGAAAACCTAACTCAAAACGGATATTCATGCGTTGCAGTGTCAGAACTGCTTCTTAAAGGCGACTATAAAATCCGTTATGACGGCAGGCAAATGAAATGAAAAACTATTTTAAAGAGGGCATCAGCCGCTGAAAGATAGTTAAGGTTTGAGTAAAGTAATCCCGAAAAAATTTAAAAAGTGGCTATCTCAAAATAAGATTGAGATAGCCACACATTATTTTTTTATTTTACTGCGTTGTCCCAAGCTTCCAGCAGTCTGTCCTTGTTCTTTCCAGACGATTCAAAGTCATAATCAATCAGTTTTGTATCTTTGAGTTTCAATGCCTCATCAGGGGTTTTTGAGTCTGGATTCGTTAGAAATTGGAATGAGTTTGTATATTTCTGACCAATTTCCTGACATTCCGGGGTCAGACACCAGTCAATGAATATCTTTGCTGCTTCTTCCTCGGGAGCACCATTGATCATAGCAACAGAACCAAGCTCGTAGCTTGTGCCTTCCTCAGGCACAGACAGTCCGATATTTGTAAATCCTTCCTTCATCAGGCGAATGCCGTTGTGCAGGAATGTGATACCTATTGCACATTCTCCAAGCGCCGCTGACTTGGCAGGTGCTTCACCGGCCTTTGTGTACTGCTTGACTTGTCCGTTTAGCTGCTTCATAAACTTAAGTGCCTCTTCTTCACTGCGCATCTGTACCATGGTTGAAAGAATAAGATAGCCTGTGCTTGAAGAACCGGGATTTGCCATCATAATTTGCCCTTTGAACTCCGGCTTCAACAGGTCATCCCATGACTTTGGCTTCTCAAGCTTGTTTTCTTCAAAGTAACGCTCGTCACAGATAAATCCTAAATAACCTTGATATATGCCTGTCCAGTAGCCTTCCTTGTCTTTGAACTGGTCAGAGATTTTTTCAGCACTCGGCGAAATATATGGCTTCAGCAGTCCCTCTTGCTTGGCTGTAATGAACGAATCAGCAGAACCGCCATACCATACACTAGCCTGTGGGTTTTCCTTCTCTGCTCTGATACGTCCAAGGATTTCTCCGCCGCTCATACGGACAAAGTTTACTTTGATGCCTGTTGCTTTTTCAAATTCTTCTGCAATTTTGATAGCCTGCTGCTCTACAACACCTATATACATCGTCAGTTCCTTTGGGGTTTCCTTCTTTGGAGTTTCAGAAGTAGGTACAGATGACTGAGAAGGCGCTGTTGAAGGCGACTTTGAAGATTTGGATGGGTTCCCGCAAGCTGTTGCGGTAACCAGTAAAGTTGTCGCCATCAAGATTGACAAACTTTTTTTAAAAATTTTCATACTCATTCTCCTCTTATTTTTTTGTATTATTTAAACGGTTTCGCCGTTTAGCCAGTTAAATGATATGTATGTTTTCAGGCTGCAAATCTACATATACCTTCTCACCCTCGGCGTAGACACGCTTAGTTTTTGGGTTTACGTCCTCTGCGTTAAATACTTGATTGCTTACTTTTATAAAATACTCCTGACTTGCACCCATGAAGATAGATGTCTCCACAATTCCTTCAAAATTCCCCTGCTTACCCACTCCTACCGATTCGGGGCGAACCATTGCTGTCGCCTTGTCACCTTGCTTAAAGGTCTTTCCAGCAGATTTCGGCACTGTAAGAGTTTTTCCGAATGCGTTCACTGTCACACTATGCTCTATGCAGGATATCACCTCTACAGGGAAGAAGTTTGCACGGCCTATAAAATCTGCAACGAACTCGGACGCAGGATACTGGTAAATCTCCTGTGGTGTACCTACCTGTTCTATAACACCCTTGTTCATAACAATTATCCTGTCAGAAAGGCTCATAGCCTCTGCCTGATCATGTGTGACATAAATACTTGTAACACCAAGTCTGCGCTGGATTTTACGTATTTCTGTACGCATATACACACGCAGTTTTGCATCAAGGTTAGAAAGCGGTTCATCGAACAGCATAACACCGGGTTCCATAACCAATGCACGAGCCAGTGCAACGCGCTGTTGCTGTCCGCCCGAAATCTGATTTGGGAAACGATCCTCCATACCTTGTAAGCCAACCAGAGCTATTATATTGTTTACTTTCTCGCTTATCTGTGCATCAGCTAGCTTGCGAAGCCGCAGACCATAAGCTATATTATTAAATACATTATAGTGCGGGAACAGCGCATAGCTTTGAAACACCATTGCGGTGTCACGCTTGTCAGGGGTCAGGTTGTTTATCATATCAGCGCCAAGATATATTTCGCCCGAAGTGGGAGCCTCAAAACCTGCTATCATTCTCAATGTAGTGGTTTTTCCGCAGCCTGAAGGGCCTAGTAGAGTGACGAACTCACCTGCAGGTATTGAAAGATTTACGTTGTTTACTGCACGAAAAACCTCTTTCTGGTTTGGTGACTCATATTCTTTTACTATATTTTTAAGTACAACGTCTTTTGGCTCATTCATTATGGTTTCCTCCTCTTCATCAGGTCAGCTTGATGTCCTTTTTGTTTACTCCCAGTTTGCCTAACAGATAATAGAGTATAGCAATAACTATGTATACAACTACTATTAACATTGTTGACATAGCTGATGCCACACCGAATTTTCCTGAATCTACCTGGTCAAGTACCGATATTGTAAGCAGCTTGTATTTTGCGGAAACAAGGAATATAACTGCACTTACCGAGGTCATGCTCTTGACAAAGGTATACACCAGCCCGCCAAAGAACGCTGTCTTAATAAGTGGAAGCGTCACTGTTGTAAACACTTTGAATGAGTTTGCCCCAAGATCTGCCGCCGCTTCTTCTATAGACGGGTCAATCTGCTTGAGTGAAGTAATACCCGAGCGAACTCCTATAGGCAGGTATCTGAATACATAGGATAGGACAATTATTATGCCCGTACCAGTGAGTACCAGCGGCTTTGTATTGAAAGTAAGAACATAGCCGATACCCATAACTGTACCCGGAACAGTCATGCCCAACATTGCGGCAAACTCCATGGTGCGCTTACCTGTAAACTTTCTGCGTACCACTAGGTATGAAATTATCATTGCAAGAATTCCGGTTACAGGTGTTGCCAACAGAGCCATTTTTGTAGAGTCAATCAGCCCTGCCTTACCTACTGACCATGCATACTTGTAGTTTTCAAGTGTCAGTGAATAGTCGATACCCCACAGCTTGACTACCGAAACTATTGGTATGAGTATGTATAATCCTATAACTATTACAGCAACAAATAGGCAGCTAAACGACAGAGGCTTTGCTATATGCGGTTCGTCTATCAACACACGTTCTCTCGAAGCTTTTCCGGTGATGGTGACAAAAGTCTTCTTTTCCACCCATAGCTTAGAGAGTGCGTACAGGCACATCGAAACAATGAGCAGCAGTATAGCGACAGCCGTACCACCCTGAATGTTGTAGTTGCCTATTGCCTGAAAGTATATTTGTGTTGCAAGTGTCGGAAAATTTCCGCCGATCGTTATAGGATTGCCAAAATCTGCAACAGACTTGATAAATACCAGCAGGAACGAGTTTGCAAGCCCCGGCAGGATCAATGGCAATGTAACAGTCCTGAAGGTGTGCCAACGCGACGCCCCCATGTTGCGAGAAGCCTCTTCTATTGAAGGGTCAATGGAATCCAAGACACCATTCAGCAAAAGATATGATATAGGAAAATAAGAAAGTGTCTGAGCAAATAACAGCCCTCTAAATCCATAAATGTTTACGTTACGTATGCCCAGCAGGGTATATGTAATGAGTCCTCTGCTGCCAAACAGCAGAATAATTGACAGTGCTACAGCAAATGGCGGTGACACAATCGGCAGCATCGCTATCAGGTTAAAAACTTTTTTGCCGCGCATTTTTACATATGAAGCACAATATGCGAACAGGAAACCTATAGCGGTAGAAAGCACACCACAAAGAGTTCCCAGAAACAGGCTGTTTACCAGTGCACTTCTGTTCTCCTTCGAGGTGAACGCTTTGATGTAGGCGCCAAGGGAAACTGTGCCGTCAATTGCCGTCAGACTTTGAATAAATATCTTTATCAGCGGCAGCACGGTAAAAATCAAAAGTGATGCCATAACCAGTATTATAGTTATTATGGTTATCGGGTCCATTGGTGCTTTACTTTTTCGTTGGCAACTTTTCATACTACATATCCAAATAATCGATTATCTGGATACTCCTTCCTTTTTGGTTTTTGTATTCAGCCGTCGACTAACAATGGTTTTATTTTGACCCACCGGTCGAATGCCGTCAATTTACTTTTTTTCTTCTATGTGCCTGAATTACACATTAGACAAATATTGTTCGGTGTAACCTGCTTATCAAAATTAACCTTTTTTATGACATGTGCAGAATTTATCACCATGCTTATTGGCTGTTTTACACGTTTTACTTCATATTTTTAAATATCTATAACGCATCACAGACAGCTATTGTTGTCTAAATCATGCTTGAGTGTGTATTTTCTATCTGCTAAACTAACATTGAGCATATAAATATGGATATGCCGATTTTTCTGACGCAACATGCAAAATAAAGGATAACAGGTGAATTGATCGTGCTTGGAAAGCTTCGTAAAAGTTTGTTCTCTAAGTTTTTGCTCTCATACATTATAATAATGCTCCTGCCGGCTGCAGCACTGTATACACTTTATATATTCCAAACTGCCAAAACCGTACAAAACGAAATTATGTCTTCTGTAGATATTGATCAGCAGTATGCCGTCTCTCTGCTGGACAACAAGCTTTCCGACCTCAAAAATACCGCCGACCAATTTCAGCTCACTAGCGGTTTCCGTAGCTACATCGCAACACATAAGTTCTATTCCTCGGGCAGCGGCGAAACCTACGGTGAAATTATAGATGACATATTTACTCTGGGACAGATGAGTACGTTCAGTAAGAACTTCTTTGTGTATTTCCATGACAAGGGATGCGTATTTTCAACCCATGGATTGCATGAAATAGCAGCTTTTGCGAATTCAAATTATCGTTACCAGAATTTTACGCCCTCAGAATATATCGACCTGCTAAACACAATAAAAGAGCCGACTGTACTAAGCAGCCAGCGCATTACCATACAAAATGAAAGTAATGAATATGTGACTTTTTTATACCCGCTTCATGAGGACTTCAGGCAGATTACCGCCACTGCTGTATTCTGCGTACCTACTAACCAAATTACAAGTCTTTTCAGCGGCCGTCTGGGGGAATACAACACTTCCACCTATATATTTGACAGCGACAGCCATGTCATTGTAAGCAGCAATCCCATAGAAACTTTTTCTGTAGAAGATCTTACATCATTTCAACGGGATTACCATATCATCGAGCATCAGTCAACTGAAAATAGCTGGCGGTACATTACACTGCTTCCCAAAAAACAACCTATACTTAGCAAACTGCTCAGCACGGGACGTACATTTATGCTCTATTTTAATATTACACTGCTGCTTTCCTCTATATTGATTTGGTATATGATGAAGGTGAACTATAATCCTATACGTGTGCTGCATAAGAAGGCCTCGACCATAACTGATGATATTGCAGAACGAACGGAACTGGATACTATTTCGTATGCTCTGGACTATCTTCAGGAGCAGAACAGTATGCTCAATACCGAAGTGATAAACAGTCAAACACTGGTAACCAACAGCTGCCTGCGCAAACTGCTAAACGGCGGCTACAGCACCGCTGCGGAGTTCAATGATGAATGTCGGAGCTTGGGGCTGCACTACAGCGGAAATTATTTTTTTGCAGCCGTAGTTTTGTTTCATCACGCAAACGACTGCACAGAGGATCACGCCAAGGCAGTCTGTGGCATGCTGCAAAAGCATTTTGAAAGCAACTATATATATAATCTTGAAGAAAATCGACTGATAACGATCAACAATGTATCAGAAAGTAACAAGCATATAGTAACAGATGCCTTCTGCAATATGCTAAAAGTAATGAGCCAGCAGTATAGTGTCTCGGCCACAGTTGGCGTAGGCACATTAATGACGGACACCAGTGTAATCGGACGCTCCTATATGGAGGCACAGAGCGCTCTGGACTACCGTTTTGTCAAGGGAAACGGGACTATCATTCTATACAGCGATATTCTGCCGACAGACAATACCATGCCCTCCTACCCGTCAAAGCAATTTGAGCGCCTGCACAATGCTATTGCTGCTATGGATGCAAGCTCTGCTGATATTTATATAAAAGAGCTGCTTGGATATATCACCACAAACAACCTGCCGCTGTTTATGGCAAGAGGAATATGTTTTGATATCCTGCGTACAGTCAGCGAAGGTAATAGCAGCCACGCAATGCCCGACAATGATATTCTGCAAAGACTTGCCAGTGCCGACACCGCCCAGGAGGCTGTCGGCATGATACAATCTTTACAAAGCCAGCTTGCACATGAACGCGGCAAGCAAGATATTTCGCCAAAAAAACTAAGCGAACAGGTGAAAAAATATATTGAGGAACACTGCTATAGCTGTGACTTCTCCATTCAAAATGTCTCCGAAGTTTTTGGGATACTTCCGTCAAATCTAAGCGCCATATTTAAATCACAAACCGGCGGAAATATTATGGATTTTGTAATAGACCTGCGTATACAACACGCAAAGGAGCTTTTAAAAAACACAGACATGTTACTTGGCGAGGTAAGCACTGCTGTGGGCTACTATAATGTTTCCAGCTTTATAAGACGTTTTAGAAGACATCAGGGTGTCACTCCCGGAGCATATAGGTCAGTTTCGCAAAAAAAACTTTGAAATGTGATTTTATGCCAAAGGGACAGAGGCATTGAAACGGGGTTATAACAGGGGCAAGGAAAGCCTTTCCCAGATTAATATCGAATTGCATTACGGTCAAAAAAGCATGCTTCGTAAGCGTCACCCAATAGATACCCCGATGCTTGCAGGTTTGACTGACAACAAGCCGGTAATTGCATGAACCATAGGGTGAGACACAAAATCTAAAGAATAAGTTATACTAAAACCATGGTAGAACAAGAAGAAGCTGATGCAGTGTATGGAGTTAAATATGTTATTTGCTGGGCAATTGACAAGTTATCAAATACCGGATCCAACAAAAGAGCAGTATCGATTGGTGGTAGCATACCAGTTGACGGAAGATAGGTTCGGTAAAATGGTAAAACAGGAGAATAATCAAAATCTTTTTATGGATTATGCAATTTATTTAATAAATAATGTTTAAGTCTCTTTGTTTTTGGTGATATATATTATAAGATGTTTATAGAAAGCAATTAATAATTTATACAGGTAAATTTTACGATCAGTGGAATCCTTCCAAGGGGATTTTAAGAGAACAGATGAGGAAAAAACTATTATTAACAAAAGTCCTCTTAAGGCCGATTGATATTTTGAAAACATAACTTCTAAACGAGCAGATAGCTGAATAATAATTATCAGGCAGCATGTTCGATAAATACCAAAGACTTGAGAGGAGTTGGAGTATTCAAATGTCAGGAAATACAGCATTAGATAACAACAGTGTAAGTCTCGCCGGAAAGGTGATTACAAGCCCTCAATTCAGTCATGAAGTATATGGGGAAGGGTTTTACATAGTTTATATCCAGGTTCCCCGGCTGAGCGACACTTACGACAACCTCCCGATTATGTTTTCCGAACGTTTAGTACAGCCTGAAAATATTCTGGAATCTGTTTATTTATCTGTTGAAGGGCAATTTCGGTCTTACAACAATTTTAACAGCAGCGGTGGGCATAAACTGATGCTTACTGTTTTTGCAAGAGAAATCGAGATATTTGAGGAGGAGGTGACACATAAGAATCCGAACCAGATATGCTTAAACGGCTATGTATGCAGAAAGCCCATGTACAGGACAACTCCTTTCGGCAGGGAGATTGCGGATATTCTGCTCGCGGTCAACAGAGCCTATAATAAATCTGATTATATTCCCTGCATTGCATGGGGAAGGAATGCCCGCTTTGCCAGTACATTTGAAATAGGGGACAATATTCGGGTATGGGGCCGCATCCAGAGCCGTATGTACCAAAAGAAAATATCTGAAGAGGAGGTTGAAGAACGTACCGCTTACGAAATCTCTGTTTCAAAAATGGAGGCCGTAAAAGACAACAACAATAAAAAGGAATGAGAAAGGGGATTGATACCCATGATAAAAGTTGTTTATGGAAACAAGGGTATAGGAAAGACGAAATACCTTATTGCGAGCGCCAATGCTTTACTTAACGAGTGCAACGGACAAGTGGTTTTCATTCACCGGGACAATTCACTGGTCACCAATCTGAAACATCAGATAAGATATGTGGACATCTCGGAATTCCCAATTTCCACGCTGGAACAATTACTCTCCTTTATTTGCGGAATGATTGCCGAAAACTTTGATATAGAAGCCATCTTTCTTGACGGGCTTGCCAAATATGATGCGAAACAAGAACAATATCCATTATTCTTTGATAAAATTAGAACGATTTCTGAGAAATTTAATACCAAATTTGTGTTCTCCATAAGCGGAGATATCAGCGGTATTCCTGAACATGTAAATAAAGAGTATTCCTGTTAAAAGGATGCCTACCCGAAGGGATTTGCCAACAAGCAAATCCCTTTTTGACTAAAATATCGTAAACATGTAGTATAAAAAGGCGGGGTGTTTTTCATCACCGCCTTTATTTTCGTGATAAGATGATTTAATTGGGGGAATCTTAATGCTCATTGCTGCGGTTGCGCTTTCAGAGGCGGCCAGAAGTTTTGATAAGCTATATGACTACAGGCTGTCCCGGGGGGACTCTTTAAGAGCCGTGCCCGGCATGCGTGTATTGATTCCTTTCGGACGCGGCAATAAAATGCAGTCGGCATGGATTATAAGGATTTTTGAGGGGGATGGGGAAAAATTAAAGGAGATTTCTCAGATTGTAGATGAAGAGCCTCTTTTATCCTCCGATATGATAAAGCTTGCGGAATGGATCCGAACCCGCTATTTCTGCACTTGGGGAGATGCCATCCGGGTCATGATCCCGGCGGGCGTAAACCTTAGGCGTCAAAAAATAATCCGCCTGGCTAAAAGTCCTGAACCAGGCGGCGAAGAAGTTTTAAACGAACCACAAAAACTGCTCATGGACAAGCTTATAAACAATCCAGAAGGAGTTTTGGAGCACGAACTCATGGAAGATGAAAAGGGACGGAAGGACCTTCTTTTTCTTCAGAAAAACGGATTTATTGAGATCCGTGAAGTTTTTGACCAAAGAATTAACGAGAAAAAAGTCAAAGCCGTTCAGCCGGCTGTTACCCAGGAAGAATTCAGGGCCCTTACCGAAGAGGGGAAAATCAAGAGTATTTATTATATTCGGGTCATGGAGACGCTTTTTACCGAAGAGATATGTACGCTGCAGGACCTGCTTCTTATTTCGGGAGTGACCCATGGGACCATACGTGCGATGGCCAAAAAAGGACTGGTCTCATATTATGAGCTGGAGGTTGAGCGCAATCCCTTTGAAAATATAATGCCTGCCGAAAGGTCCGAGCCCCCTGTTTTAACCCATGAACAGCAATTGGTGATCAATCATGTTTTGCCTCTTTTGGAACAGAAGAGACTCCATGAGGTATTGCTCCACGGCATTACCGGAAGCGGAAAAACAGAAATCTATCTAAGGCTGATAGAAGCAGCCATAAAAATAAGGAAAAAGGCCATTGTGCTCGTACCGGAAATTTCTCTCACACCTCAGATGACCAGCCGGTTTACAGGCCGCTTCGGAAACCGGGTGGCCATTCAGCACAGCCGCTTATCCCAGGGCGAGCGCTATGACCAATGGCGGAAAATAAAAGCCGGCGAGGTGGATGTGGTCATAGGCGCCCGGTCCGCTGTTTTTGCTCCAATCATGGATTTGGGTATTATCATCGTAGATGAAGAGCATGAGTCCTCGTATAAATCCGAAAATACTCCTAAATATGATGCCCGTCATATAGCCCGGGCACGCTGCAATATCAATGGCGCCCTCTTGGTCATGGGCTCGGCGACGCCTTCGGTTGAAACCTATTATCGTGCTGTAAACGGCAGGATCGACCTTCAAGTTTTGAGCAGCCGGCCCAATGAAAAGCCGTTGCCCGAGGTTACAATCGTGGATCTGCGGGAAGAATTGAAGAACGGAAACAGAGGAGTAATCAGCCAAAGGCTGGAGGAGGAGCTTGTCAGAACCAAGGAAAACGGTGATCAAAGTATTATTTTTATTAACCGGCGCGGCTATGCTTCGTTCTTACTGTGCAGGGACTGCGGCTTTGTGCTGAAATGCCCTTGCTGCAGTGTTTCTCTTACGGTCCATACCCATGACAGGCAGGCAATTTGCCATTATTGCGGACATACGGAACGAATCATAAAAAAATGCCCTTCCTGCAATAGTATCAATATCAAAACCTTTGGCCTGGGCACTCAGAGGATAGAGGAGGAGCTTGCAAGGCATCCTGCTGGTTTTAGAACCCTTCGTATGGATCTGGATACCACCGGGGGTAAACAGGGGCATCAAAAAATCCTGGATGCTTTTCGACGAAAAGAAGCCGATATCCTGATTGGTACCCAGATGGTTGCAAAGGGCCATGATTTTCCCGATGTGACCCTTGTGGGGATTCTTGCGGCTGATGCCTCCCTGTTTAACAGTGACTATTCAGCAAGTGAGCGCACCTTTCAATTAATTACGCAGGCTTCCGGCCGTGCAGGCAGGGGGACAAAACCCGGCCGGGTTATTCTTCAGGCCTATAATATCGACGATTATGCTGTTTCGACCGGGGCGAAACAGGACTATGGATCATTCTTTCAAAAAGAAATAGCAATGCGGCAAAAGCTTATTTTACCGCCATTTTGTCATATGGGACTCATTGTGGTCTCGGGGGAAAACAAGGAAGATGCTGAAAAGACCCTTGAAAAAGTGAGGCAAAGTATTATGATAAAATACCGTAGCGAGCTGGGTTTTTTCTGTACGGAAGTGATGCCCTCACCGGTTTTTATCGTTCGAAACAAAGCCCGCTGGAGACTTATTATAAAAATGGCCTCCATCAACCGTCTGGTAGAACTGATGAATGATGTGACGGATCATTTTCATAAGCTCAAGAAAGCCGGTACTAATATCAGTGTGGATATTGATCCGGCAAGCATGCTATAATTTAATATATAAGCCAATAAGCCAATTTATTTGTTAGGAGAAGGGATCATGGCCATAAGGAATATCATTAAAAAAGGTGACGAGATCTTAAACAAGCACTCAAAGGAAATAAAGGAAATAACCCCTAGAATTTTAGAGCTTCTTGATGATATGAAGGACACTTTACACCATTGCGGAAACGGGGTGGGGCTGGCTGCTCCGCAAATCGGCATACTGAAAAAAATTGTTATAATAGATACCGGGGAAGGCTTCATGGAGCTTATCAATCCTGTCATCATCGAGCAGGAGGGGGAGCAGACTGAAGCAGAGGGCTGTCTCAGCGTACCGGGTGTCTGGGGAAGAGTCAGAAGACCTGAAAGGGTCGTGGTTGAATACCTGAACAGAAAGGGAGAAAAGGTCAGAAAAGAAGGAACCGGCCTTCTTGCAATCTGTTTCTGCCATGAGCTGGATCACCTCGACGGAATACTTTTTGATGAAAAGGTCTTTGAGTTTGTGGAAGTAGAGAAGGAATAATATGCGGATACTATTTATGGGTACGCCGGATTTTGCCGTGCCCTCATTGAATGCTTTAGTGGAAAACGGTTATGAGGTGGCCGGCGCGGTTACCCAGGTGGATCGTCCCCGGGACCGGGGCCATAGTCTAAAAGCGTCGCCGGTCAAGGAATATGCAATAAAACACAATATACCGGTCTATCAGCCGGTAAAGCTGTCCAGGGAACCGGAACTGATAGGAACCCTGGAGGAGCTTCGGCCAGATTTGATTGTAACCTGCGCTTTCGGTCAAATATTGCCGAAAAGCGTGCTGGATATTCCCAGACTGGGCACCATCAATGTGCACGGTTCCCTGCTGCCCAAATACAGAGGGGCTGCGCCCATTCAGTGGGCGGTTATCAACGGGGAGGCAAAAACGGGCATTACAACTATGTTTACTGATATCGGGGTGGATACGGGGGATATGCTTCTGCAGGATGAGATTGAAATTTCCGATAACATGACAGCAGGTGAGCTTCACGACATAATGTCGTTACAAGGTGCAAAAACCTTGGTAAGAACTCTGGAAGAGCTGGAGAAAGGGAACTTGGTCAGAACAAAGCAGGACGAGAGCCAGGCCACCTATGCCCCTAAAATTGTAAAATCAACAGGGTGTATCGATTGGACCCAGACTTCCAGGAAAATACATGACCTCATTCGGGGAACCACGCCATGGCCGGGCGCCTTTTCCTGCTTTTGCGGATGCAGAGCCCGAATCTGGCATTCCGAGCTGGCCGATGAGAATAGAGCTTTATCGTGTGAGGCGTCTCCCGGTACGATTTTATCACTGGATAACAGCGGCATGCTGGTAAAGACAGGGGACGGTGTGCTCCTGATTTCAGAGATTCAGGTAGATTCCTGCAGGAGAATGACTCCGGGGCAATATGCCTGCGGTCACGAGCTGAAAGCGGGTATATGTTTTGATGTTTAAACGTAGTACAAGCCTTCTGCTCATTCTTATTCTTTCAATGTTTTTGGGTTCCTGCTCCTGGATGAGAAATCCCGTCGATCCGGTTGTCCCGAAGGAAACCAATACTCCAGAGGCCCCAAGCAATACCGGCATGCCGGTTACCACGCCAACACCTTCTCCTGCCGGCGGATCCGATGCCGCCGAAGACATGCTTGCCCAGATGACGCTGGAAGAAAAAATCGGTCAGATGTTTTTTGTTGGCTCCCGGAAGAATGCCGCAGGGGAGAGGCAGCTGGCTTTGGATGAGCCCCTGAAAAAGGTTTTGACCCAGCTTCAGCCCGGCGGCTTTATATTCTTTGCTGAAAATCTGGATACCATTTCTCAGACCACAGCCTTTATTGAGGAGCTCCAAAAGGATGCAAAAATTCCGCTGTTTATCGGAATTGATGAAGAGGGCGGTACTGTGACACGCCTTAATAAGGCTGAGAAGCTTCACTCGACAGTAATGCCCGCGCCCTATACCATAGGCAGTACCGGAAACAGTGAATATGCGTTCATGGCTGCCAAGGCCATCGGCGAAGAATTAAAAAGCCTGGGCTTTAATTTGAATTTTGCCCCGGTGGCCGATGTTTTTAGCAATCCCAAAAACAAGATTATCGGGAGAAGAGCCTATTCAGAGGATCCTTCCGTTGTGTCCGAGATGGTGGCCCAGGCTGTAAAAGGCACGAAAGAGAGTGGGATTATACCGGTATTAAAGCATTTTCCCGGCCATGGCGATACCCTGGAGGACAGCCATACAGGGGCCGCTGTCGTGAATAAGGATTTGGAACAATTGAATCAGGCTGAGCTGCCGCCTTTTGGTTCAGGCATTGAGGCAGGTGCGGAAATGGTGATGATGGGCCATCTCATGACCCCTGAGATCACAGATAACGGACTTCCTGCCACCCTGTCCCGACCCGTTGTTGAAGGGGTGTTAAGGGAGCAGCTGGGGTTTGACGGTGTAATTATTACCGACGGACTTGAAATGAGTGCCATCACAGCTTTTTATAGCGAGGAAGAAGCGGTGGTCATGGCCGTTGAGGCAGGAATTGATATACTTCTGCTGCCCAACGATTTCTCCAAAGCATATGACGCTGTTCTTACAGCTGTAAAGGATGGAAGAATCAGTGAGGAGAGGGTAGATGAGTCGGTTATCCGCATATTGGATCTCAAACTGAGGACCATCTCCGGAAAGCCGGCCCAGGCCCCTGACCCTGAAACTGTTTTAGGATCTTCTGAACACCGGCAACTGGCTGAACGGATCAGAGAGGAAGCAAGACCATGAAGCTTTTACTCCATATCTGCTGCGCGCCCTGTGCGGCAGCCATCGTAGAAAAAATGCGAAAAAAACCTGAAATTGATTTGAGCGGCTATTATTACAATCCCAATATCCATCCGCTGGAGGAGCATGATAAAAGGAAGCGTTCGGTGGAAGCATTGTCTGCGGATTTCGGCTTTCCTGTTGACTTTCGCGATGAGAACGGACTGGAATTTTGGAGGAACAGGCTGGGAGAGAATAAAGAGCTTCGGTGCAGCACCTGCTATTCCATAAGATTGAATGAGGCGGCTAAACACGCTATGGAAAAAGGGTTTGACGCATTTACCACAAGCCTTCTTATCAGCCCTTACCAGAATCATGAGCTTATAAAGGCCAGGGGAGAGCAGTTGGCGGAGAAGTTTGGCCTGCAGTTTTATTATGAGGATTTTAGGGAGCTTTACAGGAGAGGAAGAGAAATCTCCAGAGCCAAAGGCTATTACATGCAGAAATATTGCGGCTGCATGTATTCCTATCATGAATCGGATCACCCCAAGAAGCCCATATACACCTTTGAAAAGAACTTGTAATATCTCGATACGTCATTTAGCGTCATGAGTGATGTTTCATACGCCCTCAAGAAAATCCGTCCGGGATTTTATTCGGTA
>ENA-UOOK01002670-UOOK01002670.1-fermentation-metagenome-genome-assembly--contig:-NODE-2670-length-21419-cov-6.557527_pt1 | contig 21419 bp, 18 predicted proteins | sample MGYA00245777_ERZ724023 | MGnify/ENA primary metagenome ERZ724023 (study PRJEB28704, sample SAMN03018312) | fermentation metagenome | biome: anthropogenic terrestrial biome; feature: soil; material...
ATCAGGCTGCCGGGTTTCATTGGGCCTCGTCCCTCCACCACTCTTGATAAGGAGTTTTTTTCATAATATCACATACATTTTTTATTGTCAATATGCAAAATTATTATTCGCCTGCGTTTGCATTTATGCATTTGTTGGATTTAATCCCATTTTATTACACTAAGGGGTTGTGCTTTATACGGAACTATATTATTGAAAAATACGTCTAATTATTGATATTAATATAATCCTGATTTGCTATAATTTTCTACCTCTGTGATGTACTTAAATTAATGGCATTCTTGAATAAATTCTGATATAATAATAAAAAAAGAAGGGAATGATTAACATGATACTTAAAAAAATAGCGGCTGTTTCTGCTGCGGCAATACTTTTATTGTCATCTTCCGCATACGGAAGCAGCCTTTACACTGTATATGACTTATCTGAGGAAACAAGGCTCTCCAAAAGTATCTCATATGAAAGAATCGAGAAATATACATCCATAGGCTGGATGAACATAAATGTTATCAGAGCGGATTTAACCGATGAATATACGGAAGTAAAGCCCATAAACAGCGACAGCGGGGTTTCTAACAGGATGACATTAAGCTCCATGATTAAATCCTCCGGTGCCGTCGCTGCCGTTAACGGTGACTTTTTTTACATGGGAGACCCAACATATACATACGGACCCTTAATAAGAGACAACAAATTAATTACATCTCCTCTTCCGTTCAACGATGGATATCCTACCGTTTCAAGACTGCCGGACGGCTCTGTGAATATTTCGGTATGGAATCCTAAAATTACAATTTACGGCTCCGATTCCACAGAATTTAACGTGGTTGTTCTGAACAAAACTTCAAGTATTGAATGGGGTCCTACAATTCTAACATCAGACTGGAATAAAACATCTCCCGGATATACTTCGAAGGATATTGTAGAGGTTGTGGTAGTTGACAATATAGTGTCTGAAGTCAGAAAGAATCAGCCCTCGGCACTTATCCCGGAAAACGGATATATTATTGCAAGCTCTAATGCCGCAACAATGGAGCAAATGCTGAATTCATTCATGGAAGGTCAGCCTGTATCCTTGAATATCGAATTGGACTTCAGTCCGGAAGATGTGGATTGGTCCTTTGGCGCATTAAATTATATAGTTAAGGACGGACAGGAAAATGAAATAAGCTCTCAGGTTTTGGGGGCGCATCCAAGGACAGCCATAGGCTTCAACAGAGACAATACTGAAATGATAATGGTAACCATCGACGGCAGAAACCGGGATTATGCGGGAGCAAAGCAAACAGACCTTGCAGGGATAATGATAGAATTAGGTGCTTACAATGCGGTTAACATGGACGGGGGAGGCTCCACAACCATGGGTATTGACTTTTTGAAAAATTCCAATGTTACGGTGGTTAACATTCCGTCAGACGGAAGAGAAAGAAAAATTGCATCGGGAGTAGGTGTATTTAACAATTATCCTGACAGCAGCAATGTCGATAAAATTGAAATTGCTGCTTCGCAAAATGCAGTTTTCAACAAAACCGAAACAGAGCTTAAATTAAAGTTTTTCAATGAATACTATACTCCCGTGGATGTTGATTTAAGAAATGTTAATTTCAGCGTTTCGCCGGTGGGAGCAGGCAGTGTCATAAACAATGTATTTGTACCGGAAAAACCCGGAAAGGCAACAATTACAGCCCATGTGGGAAATGGGGAAGGACAGATTGAAATAAATGTTTTGGATAAGCCTGTGGCATTGAAATCAGATACAGATTCATTGACTTTGGGATTTAATGACAAGCATGAGTTAGGGAAAATTATCGGAATAGACAATGACGGCAATTCAGCACACATACCGTGGAAATACATTAATCTTTCCTACAGAAACAAAGTTGGAACAGTTGAAAACGGTGTGTTTACATCAGGAGACATTGCCAATACCGGTGCCGTGACCTTAACCTTCGGAGATGCCGTAAAGCATATACAGGTTAAGGTAGGCTACAGATATAAAACACTGAACAGCTTTGAAAGTCTTGACAACTTAAAATTAACCTTGTATCCCGAAGAATCCTCAGGTGAAATATCCATTGCAAAGGATTTTGCAAAGCAAGGAAACAGTGCACTTAAGTTAAATTATGACTTTACAAAAATGACAGATCAAAGTATTGCCTTTATTGAATTTGGAAATGAAGGTGAAGGGATTAAGTTAGAAGATAAACCCTTGGCAATAGGAATGTGGGTTTATGGAGACAGTAAAAATCATTGGCTAAGAACAAGAATAGCCGACGCATACGGCACTCAGGTGAAAATTGATTTTGAAGAGGAAGTAAATTGGACGGGATGGAAATGGGTTGAAGCTAAAATCCCCGAAGGAATTGCATACCCTATAACATTGAAAAATGTATACTTGGCGGAAATCAATGAAACAAGACAAGATACGGGAACAATATATATTGATAATTTAAGAATAATGTATGAACCAAAGGACAAACAGCTTGGTTTGATAGATGAAACCCGATTCATAGATGAAATGAAAACCCCCAAGATTTCAAATTATACGGAAAAATTATCAGTATCACAGGGTAAATATGACTATGAAGGCACCGGGGACATCATATATTGTGAAGGTATAATTTCAAACGGAACAATGAGTGCGGCCGATGTTACAATGTGGAACAACATTAAGTCCTTTGCAAATTATGAAGATAAAATATTGGTATTATCCATGAACGGTGATATTCACAACATAAACGACGAAAGAGAAATAAGAATTTTGAAGGAAATCCTTGAAAAAGCAGCCGAGAAGAATACTGTCTTCGTCGTATATAGCGGGGAAAAGGAAAATACGGTGATTGAAAATAAAGTAAGATATATCACTTACGATGACAGCTTTGAAATAGGCATAACTAATTCTAAACCTTCGTATAAAAATTAATAATGAATGGGGACACACTTCAGACGTAAGCAGCACCTTGAGGGTAAGCGTTGGAGGAATGTCTCCAAATATTTCAATTTTGTGTTACATTTGCGCAAAGTTGGGTATAATATGTCTTAGTATTGAAAAGAGACGCATAAAGCAGTCTCCTTTACAGTTGATATTTCATGGAGGATAATTAAATGTGGGACGAGTTTAAAAAATTTGCATTTCAAGGAAATGTATTGGATTTGGCAGTAGGTGTTATAATGGGCGGTGCCTTCGGAAAAATTGTAACATCCGTGGTAAATGATTTGATAATGCCTTTATTAGGCTCCTTAATGGCAGGAATGGATTTCAAGTCATTGAAGTATGTGCTCAGCGAAGCGGTTATGGATGGAGATGCGGTAATTAAGCCTGAAGCAGCAATTATGTATGGTAATTTTATTCAAAATGTGGTAGACTTCCTGCTTGTGGCGCTATCTATCTTCCTGTTTGTAAAATTAATAAATAAATCAAAGGAAAAGTTTAAAAAGCATGAAGAACCTGCCGACGAAGCATCCGAGGAACCTGCGGCACCTACTCAGGAAGAATTGCTTGCGGAAATCAGAGATTTATTGAGGGAAAAATAATATTTTTATCAAAAAACGCTTATAAGGGCGTTTTTTTCATGTATTTATCTTGAATTTTCTATTTTTCATGATAAAATAATCTTAGTTTAATATTGGAGGAAATTATGAACTTATATAAACAATGGACAGAAAACTTGGAAAGCATTAAAACTCAGGAAGATTATCAGGCATTTTTTAATGAATATATGTCGAAGGAAACAGAATGCTACAGAAATATTCTTCAAGCTAAAAATCCTGTTATTGAAGGAATAATAAAAGAGTTAGCCGAAAAAAACGACATGTCTGAAGTTGAATTCATGGGTTTCTTGGACGGAGCAAATTCAAGCTTCAAGGAAGCGTTGGTTTTGGATGATTTAACGGAAGAATCCGAAATAAAAGCGGAATTGGACTTTGAAAAGCTTTTATGGAATATGCATGACGCAAAGGCTGAATGGCTTTATGGAATGAAGGAATGGGAAGAAATCTTTGACGATGAAAAAAGAAAGCAGATAAAAAAAGAATACAATCGCTCAAAAATAGTCGTAAAAGAAAAGAAAATCGGAAGGAACGACCCATGTCCCTGCGGCTCAGGGTTAAAGTATAAAAAGTGTTGCGGGAAATGAGGTCATTATGAATAAAACTAAGGGACTTACTTTTGGCATATTGGCAGGCTTTATTTACGGTTTCACTCCCATATTGGGAAAATTGACGTATTTAGAGGGTAGCAATCCCATATCGCTGACATTCTACAGGAATCTCCTTGCAATTCCGTTTTTTTTTGCAATGCTGAAATGTAAGGGAATACCTTTAAAAACAGAAAAGACACAATTAAAAAAATTAGCTGTATTGGGATTTTTAGCTTCCGCAACTGCACTGAGCCTATACAGCTCTTATAATTTTATATCCGTGGGAATGAGCACAACAATTCATTATATTTATCCTGTATTGGTTACCGCCGCAAGTATCATAATTTTTAAGGATAAAATCAGTAGGGATAAGATAATATCATTAATACTTTCCACAATCGGAATCACTTTATTTTTTGAAGGAAGTATAAATATAACGGGAATATTAATAGCATTTTTATCAGGGGTATTCTTTGCGGTATATTTGTTATTTATGGATAAAAGCGGATTAAATACAATGTTTCCGTTTGTAATAACATTTTATACTTCTGTCTTTTCATCCGTATATCTGTTTATTTTTGGTATTATAAGCAAAAATATTGTATTTAAAATGACGTTTACTGGATGGTTCTATACAATTTTGGTTGCTTTATTTGTATCATTTTTTGCAAATACATTTGTAACCCTCGCGGTTAAACATGTGGGTCCTACGGTAACAAGCATTGTGGGAATGCTTGAACCGATTACAAGCATTGTCATGGGTATATTATTTTTGAGAGAACCCGTAACATTGAGAAACATACTTGCATGTGCACTTATTTTAATTGGAGTTATGATAGTAACCCTCGCAAAGGATAGGAACGGTGACACCCAATCATATCAATCTAAGGAATGATATCCGGTCATCGTCCCCTTTCCTTAAAACAGTCCCTTTATTTTTCCGTCAACATCAATGTCAATTTTTTCCGCTGCGGGCACCTTGGGAAGCCCGGGCATTTTCATTATATCGCCTGTCAATGCAACCAAAAATCCCGCTCCTGCAGATATGGTTATATCCCTTATAGTTATATTAAAGCCGGAAGGTCTGCCTAATACCTTTGGATCATCCGTCAAGGAATATTGATTTTTAGCCATGCAAATCGGAAGATTTCCAAACCCCAACTTTTCAAAATTAGAAATTTCCTTACCTGCCTTAGATGAAAATTCAACATCATCCGCACCGTAGAGCTTTCCTGCAATAGCTCTTATTTTATCTTTAACCGGAATTTCAAGGTCATAAGCAAATTCCATTGGGCTGTCCATATCCGCAAGCTTTAATACTTCCTTGGCAAGCTCGATTCCGCCTTGTCCTCCCTTTTCCCATACCTCCGACAGTTTTACGTTTACACCCAACTCCATGCACTTTTCTTTAATTAAATTTAATTCCGCTTCAGTGTCCGTGTAGAATTTATTTATTGCCACAACTGCGGGGATTTTAAATACCTGAGTAATATTTTCAACATGCTTCAACAAATTTGGAATTCCTCTCTCCAAGGCTTCTAAGTTTTCATTTCCCAATTCTGCCTTTGGAACACCTCCGTTATATTTTAATGCTTTTACAGTGGCGACTATGACTACCGCATTCGGCTTAAGACCTGTCTTCCTGCATTTTATGTCAATAAACTTTTCAGCTCCTAAGTCTGCTCCGAATCCTGCCTCCGTTACTACGTAGTCTGCAATTTTACTTGCCATTTTTGTGGCTATAACAGAATTGCAGCCATGAGCTATATTTGCAAAAGGTCCTCCGTGTATAAATGCAGGTGTTCCTTCCAATGTCTGCACCAAATTAGGCTTCAGCGCATCCTTAAGAAGAGCCGCCATAGCCCCCTGTGCCTTTAGCTGTCCTGCGGTCACAGGCTCCCCTGCCCTGTTATAAGCAACTATTATTTTAGATAAATTCTCTTTAAGTTCGATAATATCGTTGGAAAGACAAAATACTGCCATTACTTCCGACGCAACAGTAATATCAAAACCGTCTTCTCTTGGAACACCCTCGGTCTTACCGCCCAAGCCGTCCACTATATGCCTTAACTGCCTGTCATTCATATCCAAGGCTCTTCTCCACACAATTCTTCTTGTGTCTATGTCCAATTGGTTTCCTTGGTGTATATGGTTATCAACCATTGCGGCAAGCAAATTGTTTGCCGCTCCTATAGCGTGAAAATCTCCCGTAAAATGAAGATTAATATCCTCCATGGGAACAACCTGCGCATATCCTCCTCCTGCCGCTCCTCCCTTAACTCCAAATACAGGACCTAACGAGGGCTCACGAAGTGCAATTATTGTTTTCTTGCCCAATGCATTAAGAGCGTCTCCCAAGCCGATGGTAGTGGTAGTCTTGCCTTCACCTGCAGGTGTCGGATTAATTGCGGTTACAAGAATGAGCTTACCTTCTTCCTTATTTTTTAATTCATTCTGAAGAAATCTGTAATCGATCTTTGATTTGTATTTACCGTAATTCTCAACATATTTTTCGGGAATATCAATCTTTTCTGCAATCCTATTTATTGATTCAATTTCCGTCATTTGTGCAATTTCAATATCGCTTAAAAATTTATCCGTCATAAATCCTCCTAATTCGTGGTTTTTGATAATTATAGCACTAAAAAATACATGTTACAATAGAAAAAGTCAACGTTATCAGCAAAAACAACAGTGCAAAAATAACAATCGACATATTTATCATTATGTGTTAACATGACAAAAACAGAGTAGATAAGATGCGTCAAGTGTTAAGGGATGGGACGTAGCCCTTAAACGAAGGACTTTAGTCTGCGGTATCTTGTCGCTTCCGCTGTATTAGAGAAAACCTGTCTCCTATATAGTGCGGAGGTATTGCTCTCAAGGGAGGAAATATGAGAAGTAATACTGATTCACAGAAATTCACATCATTGACTGTGGTGAGGGCAGGGCTTTTTATATCAATGAGCCTTGCATTAAAAGTAATGTTTGAGATTTATATTCCTTTATCCGGAATCCCCGCGCTCAGGATAAACTTTGCATCAATTCCGCTGATGCTTTCAGGTATCATTTTAGGTCCCTTTACAGGTTTTGTAACAGGAGCGGCTGCCGATATAATTAACTTTATTGCAAAGCCCGGCGGTCCGTTTTTCCCCGGATTTACCTTGGCAAGCGGATTAACCGGTTTTCTGCCGGGAATTGTATTTAAGTATATAAAAAAAGATGAATTCGGCATGGGAAAGACAGTGCTTGCGGTAAGCCTGACCCAGCTGATTACATCAATAATTTTAAACACTTACTTTTTATATGTCTTATACGGTATAGGAATTACGATTACACTGCCTGCAAGAATATTGACAAACCTTTTCACGATACCGGTTTATTCATTAATTATCGGAGCTGTTTTGAAAGCGCTAAACGGCAGAATTAAATGAAAATTATAAAGGGCAGTATCAATCTGCCCCTTATTGCTTTTAAATCTCTAAACCGTGTCTTCTCCCGCTGTGTCTGTTTCTGTATTTTCCGTTGTGTTTTCCGTTTCTTCGGTGCTGTCCGCATCTGTCCCTTCCGTATCCGTGGCCTCTTCAGCTTCACCGATGCCTTTTATCTCATATGCTTCCATTAATTTATCCAGTGTTATGGATGCTCTCAATTCATATTCTACGCCTTGGTCAGCATATGTGCCCGAAAATACAACCGAATTATTTTTCAGATTAAAATCGTTATATTTATCATTGTCTAAGTTGATTTGTTTATTGCTGTCATTTAAAAAATCATATAAAACAAACTTATTATCATCATATTTCATTAATAAAGTATTTGTTCCGTCCAATAATTGCAGCTTCTCCGGAACATTGAATGAACCTGTTATCTTTTTATTCTCAATATCCAAAATCTTATTCTTATCGTTGTTTTTTATTAAGACATACTTCCCCATCCATTCATAGGAGCCATCCTTGTCAAATGTTGCACCGTCGATTAACGTCGGCTCATTTTTACCTTCGTCCCATATGAATATCTGGCTGTAATCTTCACCGTAGCCTAAGGTTCTGAACACAATACTTTCGTCGGAACTCATAACCTCAATTCCTTTAATGCTGCTCCCAATTAATTCCGAGCTATCCTTCAAATATGCCATGATGCCGTTTTTATCCGTATCTTCGGTACTGAACTTAGGAATATCCCGGCTTTCAACTATCTTTAGCTTGGATTCCGCTTCTTCGAGCTTGAATATAATGCTTTCATTGCTTTTAGCCAAGCTTAAATATTCCTTTTCCATTTCTTCCAATTCAGTCTTTACCTTGTCTAATTCTTCTTTTAAACTGTCATTTTCATACTTGATTTCCTCTGTATCAACCCTGCCCTTATATTCGCCGGGACCCAGTCCTGTTTCTTCGGATAGGGGCAGCTCAGTACATCCCATTACAAACATCAGTACGAAAATTGTTATAGGCAAAATAATTTTTTTCATAATAACCTCCTGTTTAGGGAAAAAAGCATCTTTCGATGCTTTTTACTGTATCATTATACTTGCCGCCACATATTCTCCTCCTTGGAGAACAGCGGTGCTCAGTATATTTTTCCCCTCTGTCAAATCCTTAAAATATTTAGTGCTTCCCGAAGTGTCGAATATTTTAGTGTTATTGGTAACCAACAAATAAATAAGCTCTGTCTTTCCGTCCGGCGTTACATTCTGCATCATAAGCAGCTTGTCATCCTTGTTAATAAAGATAATCTTGCCCGTAAAGCTTTTGGCAGTTTCTATTTGGGATACTTCCATTGAAACAATTTCATCCCCTGAAGTATTTACACTTACATTATATCCGAGACGCAGATCGTAAATTGACACATTTTTTGAACCTACGGTAATAATGACATTGTTGCTTACAGAATACTGCTCAATATTTCCATCTTCGTCCGCAATTTTTATTTTGCTCTTAGGAGCAATAAGTATTTCCTTAATTACTCCGCTCATTTCCGCTTCCTTGGCAATGGTGTTAATTGCAATCATTTCATCATATCGTGTGGTTATTGTTACTTCATCCCCGATTCTGACCTGGTCAAAGCTTGAATCATCGTCATTTCTTGTTACATCAACGTCACTGCTGAATATAAATGTTTTTGAAACATCTTCCTCTGTTTTAATCGTAACCTTTATGGGATAGTTGTAGTCGATGGATGTAATAACCCCGTCATAATATTTAATACGGCTTACGGAATTTATTTTATATACTTCTTTACTCTCCAACAAAAGTGTTACTTCATCGTTTTTTTCAAGTTTTTTCAGTTCTATTGCCTTACCATCATGATATACGTCCGCATCGCTTGCGATTTTGTATGTAACCTTCTCATCATCCTTATCGTAAATAGTTATTGATGCGGGAGAGACATATGCCACAGATGCAATGGTGCCCCTTACAACATCCTTTGTATTGTCAGCATCTATTTCAACGGCAAGTCTTTCTTCATTAATTTTACAGGTAACAAGCATGTCCTTTTTCAGGTCCGAAAACTCTCTTATCCTGCCGTTTACTGTGATTTGCGTGTCATCGTTTATTTTAACAATACTTTCAACTTCTCTGTCATTTTTAATATTAATGTAGTATTCTTTTTTATTGGAGGATACCTCCGTAATAATTCCGCTGACTGTGGTTGTAGGCTCATATTTATCAAACCCCGGAATTACGTCGTTATCTTTTATGTAATCATATGCCTTATCCAACAATGTGGCGATTTCCGCCCTTGTTATTTTTGATTTGGGATTGACATTCTTGTCACTGTTGCCAAGCATTATTTTCTTTTCATACATAAGGTATATATATGGACGTGCCGAACCGGATATATCATCTACATCCTTAAATGGAATTGAATATACCTTAAGGCTTTTTGCTTCATCATTTAAGCCCATTGCCTTTGTAAGCAACACAGCTATTTCTTCCCTTTTTGCATCCAAGAAAATTGTTTCCTTCGCAAACATATCTTTAACTGCCTGCTCCGTTACTATGCCAAGCTCGATTGCAATTGAAAGAGGTTCCAATGCCCATTCATAATCCGAAATATTTTTCATTGTTTTCAGAGAAGGCTTGTATTCCTTTATTATTTCTTCTTTTACATCTTCGTCAATTTTATAGAGCCTCGACATCATAATCAGCGATTCCAATACGGTTACATTGTTGTCCGGTTTAAATTTGCCATTTTCATACCCTGTGACGAGACCGTTTTTTTCAACTCTTTCTATGTAGCTTTTTGCCCAATGATCTTTAATATCATTAAAAGTCACAGCATTTGCAGTCATTGTAAACAACATTGCCAAAACAACCGTAAGCAATATAATTCTATTTATCTTTTTCATAATACCTCCCATACATCCGCATTTTAATAAATTATATCATATATATATTGATGCTGCAATAAAAACTCCGCTCATTTGGGGACATTCCTCCTATCCAATCCACGTTCCCGTCTTACCCGCTAAACCGTCGGCAGCCTTTTCAAGTGAAGTGATTAATGCCCTCCTTCCCTCTTTGGACCCGGCAAATGACATGGCAGCTCTTACCTTCGGAAGCATTGAACCTTCCGCAAATTCCTTATCCGCAATGTATTTTTCGGCTTCAGCCACTGTTAATTCGGATAGCCATAATTGATCCGGCATTCCAAATCTTATTGCAACCTTTTCAACGGCGGTTAATATAATTAAGCTGTCCGCATCAACTAATTCCGCAAGCTTTGCGGTTGTGAAGTCCTTATCTATAACTGCGGGAATACCCGTTAACCCGTCGCATTCTTCAACAACGGGAATTCCTCCCCCACCTGCGGCTATAACAATATTGCCTGCATCTATCAGCGATTTAATGAATTCTATCTCCACTATGTCAATAGGTTTCGGAGAAGGCACGACTCTCCTGTAGCCTCTTCCTGCATCCTCTTTAAATGTAAATCCTTTAGCCGTCATTATATCGGCTTCTTCCTTGGTGTAGAAAGATCCTACCGGCTTTGTGGGACTTTGGAATGCAGGGTCTCTTTTATCGACTACAACTTGTGTCACAACTGTTGCAACAGATTTTTTTAAGCCTCTTTTTCTCAATTCGTTTTGTATCGCATTTTGTAAATGATAACCTATATATCCCTGACTCATGGCACCGCATTCGGGAAATGGCATTTCAGGGGTTGCTGCTTCAGATTTTGAAGCGGCATCCATAGCCAAATTAATCATCCCAACCTGTGGTCCGTTGCCATGAGATATTATTACCCGGTTTCCTGCTTCAATTAAGTCAACTATAGACTCTGATGTGTGCCTGACTGCTTTTTTCTGTTCCTCCGGGTTGTTTCCCAAAGCATTTCCGCCTAATGCCAATACTGTAATTTTGCTCATACATTCCTCCGCATATTTTAATATAGACGATTTTTAATGTTAAAAGTTCGTAAATTATTAATTTATTATACTATTTTATTTTTAGTTTAGCAATTTACTTTTTATGAAAAAGATTGCAGCCCAAAAAACTATTGACATCTTAAGATATTGTGATAGATTTTAATCATAATATTAAGTAGGTGAATGTATGCTAAACGAAAATTACAAACGGGTAAATCGATTGTTTCATCCGGACAATACCGAAATTAGTATAAACGGCAATACAATAGGCGGCAAAAAGTTGTCGGTTATGGCAGGTCCCTGCTCCGTAGAAAGTATGGAGCAAATTTTATCCATAGCAAGGGATGTTAAAGCATCAGGAGCGGCATTTTTAAGAGGAGGCGCATTTAAGCCCCGCTCCTCCCCATATAGCTTTCAGGGATTAAAGGAAGAAGGTTTGGAATTGCTGAAATTAGCAAAAAGAGAAACAGAACTTCCCATAGTAACGGAAATAACCTCAATAGATTATTTGGATGAATACATTGAAAATGTAGACGTGATACAGGTAGGAGCCCGCAACATGCAGAATTATGAGCTCCTGAAGCAGTTGGGAAAAACAAATAAGCCCATACTGCTGAAACGTGGTTTTTCTTCAACCATAGAGGAACTGCTTATGTCTGCGGAATATATAATGGCTGAGGGAAACGACAACGTAATACTATGCGAAAGAGGCATCAGAACTTTTGAAAACTTTACCAGAAATACCTTGGATTTAAGTGCGGTACCTGCAATAAAAAAGCTGAGCCATCTGCCGGTTATCGTAGACCCAAGCCATGCAACAGGCATATGGTGGATGGTTGAGCCTCTGTCCTTAGCAGCTGTTGCCGCAGGAGCGGACGGACTTCTCATAGAAGTGCACAACGACCCCGAAAATGCACTGTGCGACGGAATCCAATCCATCAAAACGGATAAATTTGCTTTGCTCATGGGTAAACTAAAGCTTATGGCAGAAGCATCAGGCAGGGAAATATGATTAAAATTCATATAAATGTACCGAAAAAATACGAAATAATAATCGGGAAGGGTTCATTCAACAACATAGCAGAAGAAATTAAGGAAATATACAGCGGTTTCAGACTGGCAGTTATTACTGACGAAAACATATACGGCTTATACGGGGAACAATTGAAAGCCTCTTTGCAAAAAGCAGGCTTTACTCCTAAAATAATTGTAATCAAGCCCGGGGAAGGTTCAAAATCCTTTGAAACATTAATGGAGATATATTCAGGCTTAGCCGGATTTTTAAGGAGAAATGACCTCATAGCAGCTTTTGGCGGAGGTGTGGCAGGCGACCTTGCAGGCTTTGCCGCATCAACCTATATGAGGGGAGTTAAATTTATGCAAATCCCGACAACACTGCTTTCCCAGGTAGATTCAAGTATCGGAGGCAAGACGGCAATCAATCTTCCCGAAGGAAAAAATTTGGTGGGAAGCTTTTATCATCCCGAGGCAGTGATAATTGATCCCTTATTATTAAAATCTCTTCCCAATAAATATCTTGTTGACGGTTTGGGAGAGGTTATAAAATATGCATGCATCAGGGATAATAATTTGTTTAATGAATTAACGTCATCAAAAAATTATATTCACGAGAATACCGAAGAATTGATTTACACATGTTTAAATATCAAAAAGGAATTGGTTGAAAAGGATGAGAGGGATCATGACTTAAGAATGCTCTTGAATTTCGGTCACACCATAGGACATGCAATTGAAATGCAATTGAACTATGCTGTAAGCCACGGAGAAGCAGTCTGCATAGGCATGTATCATATAACAAAAAATAGCCAAAGATTAGGATTTACAAAAGCAAATACCCTCGAAAAATTAACTTCCTTATTTGATTATTACAATATAAAATATAACCTGCCAATATCCACAGAACATATAATTGAATTTATTTATTCTGACAAAAAAAACAATTCGGATTATATTAACTTGGTATTGCTGAAAGAAATAGGCAGTGCATATATTCAAAAAGTACCTCCGGAAAATTTATGGGACTTTATTAACGTAGAATAGGAGAAATTATGAGTTTATTGATAAAGCCTTCCTTATTAAACGGAAAAATTATTATTCCTCCTTCTAAAAGCTTGAGTCACAGGGCAATCATCTGTGCTTCGCTTTCAGCGGAAGGGGAAAGTAAAATAGACAATATAGTTCTCTCGGATGATATAAGGGCTACAATTCAAGGAATGAAAGTATTGGGTGCAGATATTAAAGAAGAAAATAACTCCATATTTGTTAAAAGAAATAACATAATTTCAAACAGCCCTATTGACTGCAATGAATCGGGTTCAACCCTCAGATTCCTCATTCCGCTGTCCTTAGTCCTAACCGATGAATGCTTTTTTACGGGAAGGGGAAGATTGATTGACAGGCCCTTGGATGTTTATTATGAAATATTTAATAAATTTAATATAGAATTCCATACAAGCGAGGGAAAGCTTCCTCTTCGCATAAAAGGAAAACTTTCAAACGGTACCTACAAAATCCCGGGCAACGTAAGCTCTCAATTTATTACAGGATTATTTTTTGCTCTGCCCCTTCTTGAGGGAGATTCTGAAATAAATATTACCGGAGTGCTTGAATCCAAAGGTTATATTGATTTAACGCCGGATGTTATGAAAAGATATAATGTATATATTGAAAAAATAGATGAAAATAATTATTTTGTAAAGGGAAATCAAAAATACAGCGCATCAAACTACAGAGTTGAAGGTGATTTTTCTCAGGCTGCATTCTTTCTTGCCGCCAATGCATTGGGAAGCAGCATTGAATGTACCGGTCTAAACTTTAATTCACTGCAGGGAGATAAGGAAATATTAAATATAATTGAAAAGTATTCCGCAGAGCCGAAGGAAGTAACAATCAACGCATCCCAAATACCTGATTTAATTCCTGCAATATCGGTAATCGCAGCCTTAAAGGAAAATTGCATAACTAAAATTGTCAACGCAGGCAGACTCAGGCTTAAAGAATCCGACCGGCTGAATTCAATTGCTTTGGAAATGAATAAATTAGGAGCATTAATACAGGAAACAGAGGATGGTCTTATAATTAAGGGAAGAAAATCCTTGCAGGGAGCAACCGTTAACAGCAGAAATGACCATAGGATTGCAATGGCTTTGGCAATTGCGGCAACAAGGTGTGAATCTCCGGTTGTTTTAGAGGGCTACCAATCAGTCAAAAAATCATATCCCGGGTTTTGGGATGATTATCGAAATTTAGGAGGCGTTGTCTATGAGCTCAATGATAGGAAATAAACTGAAAATAAGCATATTCGGAGAATCCCACGGAGCCGGGATAGGTGTGGTAATAGACGGCTTGCCGGCAGGATTCAGCCTTGATACGGACTGCATAAACCGGCAAATGAAAAGACGTGCCCCCGGAACGAGCATATTGTCCACCTCAAGGAAGGAAGAAGACGAATATAAAATATTAAGCGGAATCTTCCGTGGAAAAACCACGGGTACGCCCTTGGCTGCCGTGATATATAACATTGATAAAAAACCTGAGGACTACAGCCAATTAAAAAATATTCTCCGCCCGGGACACAGTGATTACACGGGATATATTAAATATTCATCCTATAACGACTATAGGGGAGGGGGTCATTTTTCAGGCAGACTTACGGCACCTGTTTTGTTTGCGGGGGCTGTTGCCATGCAATTTTTAGAAAGCAAAAACATATATATAGGAAGCCGCATAAAAAGTATTTACAATATAAATGACGATGATGCGGAAAATATTGATACAGAGGCAATAAAAAATTTAAAAGAAATGAATTTTCCCGTTATATCTTCCGAAAAGGGAAAACTCATGACGGAAATTATAGCAGAGCAAAAAATTTTAGGGAATTCCTTAGGCGGAATTGTGGAAACATTTATTATAAATGTTCCAGCCGGTTACGGCGAGCCATTTTTTGATTCGATTGAAAGCAAAATATCCCACATGATATTTTCCATACCTGCCGTTAAGGGAATAGAATTCGGAGCAGGATTTAAAATTACGGAACTTACGGGCAAGGAAGCCAATGATGAATTTATGATTTCAGACGGCAAAATAATTACTTCCAAAAATAATAACGGAGGTATTTTAGGAGGAATATCCGACGGTATGCCCATAACGTTCAAAACAGCAATAAAACCAACACCTTCCATAGCCTGTACACAAAATACCGTTGATATATCGTCAATGGAAAATACTGAAATAAATATTCAGGGACGGCATGATCCATGCATCGTACCTCGTGCGGTACCGGTTATAGAAGGAGCAGCGGCACTTGTTATTCTTGATTTAATTTTAGAAAGGGATGGTGAAAAGTGGAGCTTGATAAAGCAAGAACCGAAATAACCGGCATTGACAGGGAAATAGTAAAGTTATTGGAAAAAAGATTTAACATTGTGAATGAAATAGGTCATTACAAAAGAATACAAAGGCTTCCCATCTACGATGAAGCAAGGGAAAGACAGGTTGTGGATAATTGTATAGGTTTTTTGGAAAATAAGGAATACTCCAAATGCATTGATGATATTTACTTTCAAATAATGAGGAGCTGTAAAAATATTCAAAACAATTTATAAGGAAGAAATATGAAAAATATAGTTTTAATCGGCATGCCCGGAAGCGGTAAAACAACTGTGGGAATTTTGCTGTCAAAAAAACTGAATATGAAATTTGTTGATATGGATGAATGTATCGAATCCATGGAAAATAAAAGCATTGCTGATATGTTTGAAATAAGCGAGGAATATTTCAGGGATGCGGAAAGTAAATGCGCAAAAATTTTAAGCCGTGAATCTTCTCTGATTATAGCCGCAGGAGGCGGAATAATCAAAAGAAAAATAAATATGAATTATTTAAAACAAAACTCCATAATAGTTTTTTTGAACAGACCTCCCGAAAAAATTGCGGAAGATATAGACATAAGCTCCCGTCCACTCTTAAAAGAAGGTAAAAATAAAATCTTCAAACTTTATGAGGAAAGACTTCACCTGTATAAAAAGTACTGTGATATAGAAATTTTAAATGATAAAACCTTGGATGATGCATTGGGAATTTTGGGGAATTTTGGGGACGGAATTTTGGGAATTTTGGGGACGGACCTTTGAGTTCCACAGAAGGCTAAGAAAATCATCAGCTTATTAATTTATTTATTACTTCTTTCACTGTTGTCAATTTATTTATATCATTTAAATTTGCACCTGAAAAGATAAGACCGTCCCTTCCTTCCACAGCATTTAATAAACCTTCCGATATGCAATATGGAATTTCCTTGGGGTTGCAAGAGGGCATGCATTTATAGCATTTTGTTATATTCAACTTTTTAGTTTCTGTAAGAAAGTTTGTTTCTATTGCTCTTGCAGGCATGCCCACGGGACTTCTTATTATCTTAATATTTTCATCATTAGCATTGATATATGCATATTTAAAATTTTGGTGTGCATCGCATTCAACTGTTGGAACAAATAAGCTTGATATCTGAAACCCGTCGGCACCTGCATTTTTAAGCTCCATGATATCTTCCTTCGTTCTTATTCCTCCTGCTGCAATTATAGGAATTTTTACTTTATATTGTTCCTCAAAGGTGCTTAATAAAGCTTTAACTTCTTTTATAATATCTTTTAATGCCATGCACTTATTTTCTATCAATTCGTCCATTCTGAAACCTAAGTGACCTCCCGCCAAAGGTCCCTCCACTACTACGGCATCCGGCAGCCTTTCGGATTTAAGATAGCTTCTTATTATTATCCTTGCAGCTTTTGCAGATGATACGATGGGAGCAATTTTAGTATTACTGCCCTTTACTAATTTAGGAAGAGCAATCGGCAGACCTGCACCTGAAACTATTAAATCTATTTTTTCTTCGACTGCTTTTTTAACATACAATTCAAAATTATTCATTGCAGCCATAAAATTCATGGCTATAATCCCTTTTGATTTTTCTCTTGCCTTTATAATTTCAGAAGTTATTGCCCTTAAGTTTGCCGCTACAGGATCGGTTAAAAAATCAGCCTCCCTGAAGCCTATCTGGACGCCAGATATAGTTCCTATACCGCCTTCATTTGCCACTGCTGCCGCTAAGTTGGAAAGGGATACTCCAATACCCATTCCTCCCTGAACTATGGGAATTTTAGCAGTTAAACTTCCTATTTTCAGTTCGTCTAATATCATATATTCACCTTTATTTTAAGTGTAATTTGTTTGATAGTCAAAGTATATATGTAAAGCCTTATTTTGTCAAGAAAAAGATCACCCTAATGAAAGGAAGAATCATAAGATTCTTCCTTTCATTCAGAATGACCATACATCTAACTATCTATTTACATATTCGTCAAAAGCATTCTTTGTTCTTTCTTGTTTTTCTTCGATTGCTTGTTGAACCATCATGTCCTTGACTTTCATAAGCCTTGTTTGATTTCCTCTTTCATTTTCATCAAGCTTCATTTGGATATACTTGATTGTTTCCTCGAATTGCGGAATCATAACATATTCTAAAGCATTAACTCTTCTTCTGGTTTTCTCTATTTCAGCTGCAAGAAGTTGAACCTCTTTTTCAACAGCTGCCAATTTTAACAGCTCAGGGAAAATATTTGACAAATTTTCAATTGCATTATCAAGCTCAGCTGAAGTATTGGCAAAACCGTACGGGTAAATATTTGCGGTGTCATTTGTTGTTGTTTTAAATTCAAACACCGGAACATTTACGCTCATTACATTTTTCTTGCCTACCTCGATGGATACTCCCTGCTTAGGATACATAAGGGCTTCTTCTAAAACCTCCGAAGACATTACGGCACTGGCTATTACAAAGTTTGAATAAACATCACCGATATGTGCTTCAACCTGTTCACGCAAAGCTTTATTTTCTCTTGCAAGCTCCAAGAATCGTTTCATGAGCTCATCACGTTTATCCTTAAGCATTTTATGACCTTTAACCGCCACCTTTAAACGCTTTTTAAGAGAGGTTAACACCATTCTGGTAGGATTAACATTTAATCTTGCCACATTACCACCCCTATGCTATTCATTTTTGGGATAATATTTTTCAAGATATTCGTCCCTTATACGTTTCAGCTCACCCTTTGGAAGAATTGTCAGGAGGTCCCAGCCTATCTGCAATGTTTCTTCAATGGTTCTGTTAGTTTCATATCCTTGAGATACATATTTTTTTTCAAATTCATCCGCAAATTTTGCATAGAATTTATCCGCATCGGAAAGTGCCGCTTCTCCAAGTATTGCCATGAGTTCCTTTGCTTCCTTACCTCTTGCATATGCCGCAAACAGCTGGTTTAATACGTCAGAATGATCTTCTCTTGTTTTTCCTCTTCCTATACCTTTATCTTTCAAACGTGAAAGTGAAGGCAAAACATCAATCGGAGGCTTAATATTCTTTCTGTACAATTCACGGGAAAGAATAATCTGTCCTTCAGTAATATATCCCGTAAGGTCCGGAATCGGGTGAGTTTTATCATCCTCCGGCATTGTCAATATTGGTATCATGGTAATTGAGCCGTTATGATCTCTTTTCCTTCCTGCTCTTTCATATATGGAAGCTAAGTCAGTGTACAGATATCCCGGATAACCTCGTCTGCCGGGTACCTCCTTACGTGCAGCCGATACCTCACGGAGAGCCTCCGCATAGTTTGTAATATCGGTTAATATTACCAATACGTGCATATCTTTTTCAAATGCAAGAAATTCCGCCGCGGTCAAGGCCATACGTGGTGTTGATATACGCTCAATTGCCGGGTCGTCTGCCAAGTTCATAAACAAAACTGTTCTGTCGATTGCTCCGGTACGTCTGAAGTCAGAAATAAAGAAGTCCGCTTCTTCGTAAGTTATACCTATTGCCGCAAATACAACGGCAAACTTGGATTCAGTTCCCAAAACTTTTGACTGACGTGCAATTTGAGCTGCCAAGTCAGCATGAGGAAGACCGGAGCCTGAGAAAATAGGTAGCTTTTGACCTCTTACCAATGTGTTCAAACCATCTATGGCGGAAACACCCGTCTGAATAAATTCATTAGGGTAGTCTCTTGCTGATGGGTTCATTGGAAGACCGTTGATATCCAATCTTTTTTCCGGTATTATTTCAGGACCGTTATCTATGGGTCTGCCAAGACCGTCAAATACACGTCCTAACATATCTTCCGCAACCGCCAATTCCATTCCTCTGCCGAGGAATTTCACCTTGGATTCCGCTAAGTTGATGCCTGCAGCGCTTTCAAACAGCTGAACCATTGCATTGCTTCCGTTAATTTCAAGGACACGACAGCTCCTTGTTTCTCCGTTCGGAAGCTCAATAATTCCCAACTCATCATATGCAACATTTTCAACATTCTTAACAAGCATTAAAGGTCCTGCTACCTCAGATATGGTTTTATATTCTTTAATCATACTACTCAACCTCCTTGCTTGCTACCAAAGCCGAAATTTCTTTATCAATTTGATTGTTGATACCTTCGAAAGCTTCATTGATATCCTTCTCTTCCGTATATTTATATCTACCTATTCTTTCTCTTACGGGAAGATCGGACAATGCTTTAAAATCTGCCCCCTCGTTTAATGCATCAACACCCTTATGATAATAGTTCAGTATGAGCGTCAAAAGCTTATGCTGTTTTTCAAGGGAAGTATAAGTATCAATTTCATGGAATGCATTTTGATGCAAATAGTCCTCTCTTATGGAGCGGGTTGCTTCCAATTTTAATCTGTCATTAAATGATAATGAGTCAACGCCTACCAACTGAACTATTTCATTTAATTCCGATTCTTCCTGCAGAAGCTTCATCACTTCATTGCGCATTTCCGTCCAATTTTTTGCTACATTATCGTCAAACCATTTACCCAACTTGTCAACATACAATGAGTAGCTGGTAAGCCAGTTGATTGCCGGGAAGTGCCTCTTGTATGCAAGCTGTGCATCAAGTGCCCAGAATACTTTTACTATACGAAGAGTAGCCTGTGATACGGGCTCTGAAATATCTCCTCCGGGAGGTGATACGGCACCTATCGCAGACAATGCTCCTTCTCTTCCTTCCGAGCCTAAGCTTACTACTCTTCCTGCTCTTTCATAGAATTGGGCAAGTCGTGATGCCAAGTATGCCGGATAACCTTCTTCACCGGGCATTTCTTCAAGACGGCCTGACATTTCACGAAGTGCTTCAGCCCAACGGGAAGTTGAGTCTGCCATCAATGCTACGGAATAACCCATATCCCTGAAATATTCGGCTATGGTAATTCCGGTGTAAATTGATGCTTCACGGGCTGCAACAGGCATGTCGGATGTATTTGCAATAAGAACCGTTCGTTTCATCAATGACTCGCCTGTTCTTGGGTCCTTTAATTCAGGAAACTCCATTAAAACGTCCGTCATTTCATTTCCACGTTCCCCGCAGCCTATATATACAACTATTTCGGCATCCGCCCATTTTGCTAACTGGTGCTGAACAACAGTCTTACCGCTTCCGAATGGTCCCGGAACAGCCGCAACTCCACCCTTGGAAATAGGGAACAATGTATCAATAACCCTTTGACCTGTTAACAAAGGCCTTTCGGGAACCAATTTTTCCTTGTAAGGACGTCCTCGTCTTACAGGCCATTTTTGCATCATTGTTAAATTAACAATTTCTCCGCCGTCTTTTTTAACAACACATACCGTTTCTTCAACCGTAAAGCTTCCTTCCTTAATTTCAGCAACTACCCCTGTAATTCCATAGGGAACCATAATTCTTTGCTGAACAACTATTGTTTCCTGTACAGTACCAATTATATCTCCTGCCTGAACCTTATCTCCCGCCTTTACCGAAGGAACAAAGTCCCACTTCTTTTCTCTGTTTAAAGAAGGTACGCTTATTCCTCTT
>ENA-UOOK01002673-UOOK01002673.1-fermentation-metagenome-genome-assembly--contig:-NODE-2673-length-21399-cov-5.995174_pt1 | contig 21399 bp, 17 predicted proteins | sample MGYA00245777_ERZ724023 | MGnify/ENA primary metagenome ERZ724023 (study PRJEB28704, sample SAMN03018312) | fermentation metagenome | biome: anthropogenic terrestrial biome; feature: soil; material...
TATGGGCTTTTTATAAATCTCATTATTTGACTAGCACTTCAGTTTTCAATTAACCAGCATGTCTGCTTCATATTTTTCTTATTGTATCATGTATAATCATACTGAATTAACAGGCAGAAGCAAGCTCTCTTTCTTACGGGGGAAAATACCGGTGAGCGCTTGATTTCAGTGCCGGTACTTTTATTTTCAGGAACTATGTGCCAAAATTACTTAAAATCGGCGGGAGCTGAAAATGATGTTCTTGCCGGGAAAATGTATAGCTTGGCTTAAAGTTTTAGCCCGACAAAATAAAAAAGATGACTAATAGGTGGCAGATAAAATGAGAAAACTTGGAATTATCGGTGGTATGGGTCCTTTGGCCGGCTGTGAGTTCTATAGAATGTTAATAGAGGCAACACCTGCCCAATGTGATCAGGACCACTTTGATGTGATCTTATCAGGTCACGCCAGCATACCCGATCGGACAGAAGCGGTAGAAAGCGGTGATGCCTCCCGCCTGATAGCTGCTATTGGCGAGGATATCGAGCTTTTTGCAAAGAATAAGGTCGGTCTGATCGCTATGACATGTAATACCAGCCATACCTTTTATAAGGAACTGCAGGAATTAACTTCCATACCATTTTTTAACATGGTTAAAAATGCCGTACATGAACTGAAAGAAGATGTTCATCAGAGGCAGGTGACGCTATTTTCAACACGCGGTACTTATTTTTCAGGTGTTTATCTGGATTACGCACAGGCACTCGGGCTGGATTTGCGTTATCCTGAGCCTGAGGATATAGAACTGGTCATGCATTCAATTTATCATGTGAAAAAGACCCAGGAGACGCGTATCCCGCAACTTGATCCACTCCTTGACAAATACACTGCTGACAATGGCCTGGTCTTATTTGCCTGTACAGAACTCTCTGTTTTGGATCTTCCGGAGCAGTATCAGCCTGATGTTGCTGACTCCATGAAGATGATGGTGAACTCAGTTGTAAAGTTAATGACAGCAGATGATGAGAACTTTCAGACTATGCTGGCACGTTATACAGGTGGTGTGGAGTAAATTCAGCCGCAGATATTTGACGGATAAGAGCATAACAATTAGAATGGATTAGCTCTTTATCGAGGTGTAGCGCAGTTGGTAGCGCGCTTGCTTTGGGAGCAAGATGCCGCAGGTTCGAGTCCTGTCACCTCGACCAGTTGCCTCTGAAGCTCACTTCAGAGGCATTTTTCAAATTGAAAGCTTTCTTTCTGCTGAGAGAGGAGAAGAAAATGTCATTGTGTGAACTTAAGACCGAGAATTTTTTTGCACTGTCTTCTGATTCAATGTGTACTGAGTTTTTGTTGAAATACGAGTATCCCTGGCAGGCTTTGCCCGAGATTGGTGATTTTATACTCACTCTCCAACAGAATCTGTCACCGGACAGATTCTATCAGCATGCGCCGGGCGTATATCTGGCAAAATCAGTTAAACTATTTCCAAATGTTACTTTGATGGCACCCACCATTATTTGTGAAAATGTAGAGATAAGACCCGGTGCCTTTATCCGGGGCAATGTTTTTGTCGGACCGGAAAGTGTGGTAGGCAATTCCACGGAAGTAAAGAACAGTATTTTTATAGGCAAGGTGCAGGCACCGCATTACAACTACATTGGTGACAGCATACTTGGCTGGGGTACACACTGTGGCGCCGGTGTGATTACATCTAATCTGCGGGCAGACGGGGCGGATATTATCGTGCATACTGAAGCTGGCGGCATAGCTACACATTTGCGTAAGTTTGGTGCTATAACCGCTGAAAATGTAGAGATCGGATGCAATGCAGTGCTTAACCCCGGCAGCATGGTAGGTGCTTCCAGCCGGATTTATCCCCTGTCGTCGGTTAGAAAAAATGTACCGGCACATTCGATTTATAAACAAGACGGGCAAATCATCCCCCTTATTTATGAACCGGATCAGGACATGTTAAAATAATTAGATACTTATGATAATAGCATTGCTTATTTTTTTCATCGCTACGGTATTTCTTATGTGGCAGGGGACTATGCCTATCGTTTATGGCCTGGTGCTTAGTGCTGGTTCGGCAGCCATCCTGCTCTGCCTCTTTATCAGAAATGCGCACCTGTCCTTAAAACTGCAAAAGGCCATGAAAAAGTACAAAGCCAAATGGGTAGGTGCTGTTGCCATAGTGTCAGGCTTATCAACCACTCTCAGCCGCGATAGCATTTTGTTGCTTAACCGCAGGGATGAACTGATCATTGACGGTCCATACCGCAGTATTGTGCTGCCGCTGGAGTCTATTGAGCGTATAGGAGTTCTCTACGGTGAGAGCATCATGCACAACAGTGACCGTGACTTATCAGCTATGCTTGCATTGGGCATGATGCCGAATTTCTCATTTATCAGGGCATACCTGACACGTAATCCTCAGGCTAAGCGCCAGAGGTTTATTCTGATCAAGCCCTTTGCCACTTCTGAAGAGATAGAACGTTCTGACATGATAGTTTTAGTTGAAGGCTCAGCGCTTTCGAATCTGAAAACTCTTTTGAGACGACCGGAAATTGCGTCTATCGCACGTGAGGTGGAAAAAAGACACATCAGAAGAGGCGGAAAAGCAGGTAAGCGGCGGAAAAATGAAGATCCATCAGAGATAAAGAGCGCTCAGCAGCGACGTTCACCAATACAAGAAAGTATCCCCCGGCAGGACACCGGTGCACATGAGTTATGGGCCAGCGGTGATATGAAGCTTAGAGGAGTAGACAATAATGACAGTAAATCCGGATAAGGCCTGTGCCTTAGCTCAGAATATAGAGAACAATGTCTCAGAAGTAATGGTCGGCAAAAACAAGACTATCCGTTTGTTGCTGATAGCTCTGACTGCCGGCGGACATGTTCTGATCGAAGACGTGCCCGGCATCGGCAAGACAACGCTGGTAACAGCGTTGGCGCGTTCACTGGACCTGGACTTTGCCCGCATACAATTCACCCCTGATGTGATGCCATCCGATGTAACCGGCTATAACATTTTTGATCAAAAGACCGGTGATTTCACCTTTAAACCCGGTGCTATTATGACGCAGATTCTTCTGGCAGATGAAATCAACAGGACATCACCCAAGACCCAATCGGCTTTATTAGAGGCTATGCAGGAAAATCAGGTGACAGTTGACCAGACTACTTATGAGCTGCCACAACCCTTTATGGTTATGGCTACACAAAACCCTATTGAACAACAAGGCACTTATGTTCTTCCGGAGGCTCAGCTGGACCGCTTCATGTTCCGGATGACACTTGGTTACCCGACTGCAAAAGAAGAAATTAATATTATGTCCCGTTTTTCCGCTGAAAACCCGATCGATAATTTATTACCGGTTGCTGCTGCTGCAGATGTGTTGTGGCTGCGCGATCAGGCCAGACAGGTCTATGTAGCTGATGCAATTAAGCTATATATCACAAATCTGGCTCAGCAGACCAGACAGCATCCCGATGTTGAATTGGGAGCCAGTCCCAGAGCCTCTCTGATGCTCTTGCAGGCAGCTAAGGCAGCTGCTTTGCTCAGTGGCCGTGACTATGTCCTTCCTGATGATGTTCAGAGTTTATTGCATTTTGTATTTGACCATCGTCTTATTATCAAGGCCGAGGGACGTTTGCGCGGCGCTCAGGCGGTCAGCATCATCGAGTCACTTAAGGAAACAGTTCAAGTTCCTGTACAAAGATGACAGTTCTATTTGTACTATTAGTTTTGCTGATTGTGCCGCTCCTGGCCGGAGTGAGTTATTTCGGTCTGGCAGTTTTCAAGATCGCCTTGCTTTTTGTCCTGATTTTGTTGATATATTCCATTATCGAAATAATCTACCTGCGCAGCCGTCTGCGAATTGGTCAGCTTGAATATCAGGCAGAGACAAACCGTGGTGATTTGGCAGAATTTAAACTTTCGATATCACTTCAGACCTTATTCCTTCCTGCCGAGATATCAGTTACAGCCTGGTATGGTCTGACTGACAGAAGCCTGGAAGCTGAACAGCACCTTGTGCGTCACAGCCTGGTTCCCGGTAATAAGGAAGAGATCATTGTCAGTATGGAGGCAAGACATACCGGTTGGTTGCAGCTGGATGAAGTCATTATTTCCCTGCGTGGCATACTGGGTATTTTACAGACTAAGTACAGATACAGTTCTGATCAGGAGAATATGCAAACATTGGTGCTGCCGCTTGCGTCTTTTGACGCAACACCAGCAGTCAATGCTCTGCGCGAAAGCAAAGACGGTCTTGTCGAGCGCAAGCGCGTTGAAGACCGCAGCGAAGAGATTGATACGCTGCGGGAATATTCTCCGGGTGATGATATACGCCGCATCCACTGGCAAGTCAGTGCTCGTTTGCAATCCATGATGATTAAGCAGTATGAGGAAGCTCTGGAGATGCGCACAGCTGTACTGGTCGATGAAAATACAGCAGATGCAGAGTACAAGTCAGCACCGGAGTGGAATAAAGCTCTTAGCCGGCGTGATTTACTGCTCGAGTCCACGGCAGGGATCCTGCATGAATTTCTCAACAGAGAGCTATATGTCCGTTTAGAAACAGGAGCAGGCTCAACAGGCGGAGTTTTCAGCAGGAAGATTGAGAGCCTTCAGTCTTACCGGCGCCAGCTGGCGCTGCTGCCGGTAAATTCCACTCCTGAGATAGGCACGTTGATTGTCCATGAATTAAATCAGATTTCAGCTGATCGCTATTTGCTGCTGACCACCCGCCTTAGCTATCAGACTGTTACCACTATATTGAAGCTGAAAGAACAGGTCCGCTATGTCAGCCTGTTCTTTTTCATTGAGGACCCGCCCGGCCATGAAATGGAAGAGGCTTTTGATCGTATGCGCCGTGCCGGTGTTGACGTTTTTGTGTATATTTTTGCCTCCAGCGGAGTATTGCGTGAACGGAAGAAAAAGTGAAATCGAAAGAGAATAATACACAATACAGATCTTCTGATTTACTGCTGAAAGTTGGTGCTCAGAACGGTGGCGGCGACTCTTTTTTTGATGGTGAATCCTGGCAGATTCTCCGGCGCTTTGTCTTGTCTTTTTTCTTTGCCTTATCAGTATCACCCCTGTGGATGACTGCCTTCAATTTAGAGATGAATCTGTGGCAGCAGAGCCTGATTATACTTGTTACATACATATTAATCTATCTGATTGTGCGCTTTTCAAAAGCCCTCTCCGCTGCTGTCCTTTTGTTGCTGACTTTAGGAGTTATCGGAGCTTTTGCTCCGGGATTGCCCCTGCTTGGCACTTTAGGCCAAGTTCTCAGATCTGTCTTTGACTTACTTTATAATCGTCTGTCTTATGGTTTGGGTATTGCAACAGAGCTGGTGGAAGCAGGTGTGATTGCCAGTGCAGGTTTTGTTGTTGTACTGGCTCTTTTAGCCGCTCTAATTCTTCTCTGGCGACCTCTGCCAATACTTGCTTTTCTTTTTTCCACCACACTTTTTGCTTTTGCTGAAGAGATCTCAAAAGGTGCCGGCGTGAGGGAAATGCAGCTGGCCTATGCCGGCTCTATTCTGGTTATTCTTCTGATCTGGACTTTCGGAGAGAACAAAGCTAAGCTGGCTTTCAGGTCTGAACGGCGGATTAAAAGCAGGGGTAACGCTAATGAACATAGCAGGCGCAAGAGGGCAGTGCCTGTCAGCATCTTCATTCTGGCAGTGCTCATGCTGCTGAACTTACTGATTCCTGCAAGCGTTTTTTACGTGAAGAGATTTGATGATAATATGTCCCGCCTGTTGGGGCAGCGTTACCAGGAGCCTTCATCTATACCATATTTGCAGTTTTCTTTAAAAGATCTGGGTTACTATCCTCAGGAAAACAGATTGGGTGGTAGCCCGCAGCTGCTGGATGAAACCTACATGTATCTCGATACTGACTCGCGCTCCATTTATTTGCGGGGTACTGCTTATTATGAATATACGGGACTTGGCTGGACCGTAGATGGCATGAATCCTAACTGGCTGATGGGGCATTCACGCAATGCTGAAGATCAGAAGCAGATTCTGGGCCCCTTACATAACAGCGAGGAAGCTCTGCTGCAGCAGATCTTACCTGACAGGTCCTTTGAGCTGAAACCAGTGTATGATCAGCAGGTGGTCTTCCATGGCGGCAGACCGGCAAGTTTTACAAGTCTGGATTCAAGTTCTTTTAATGTCTATTTCAACCAAAGCGGAAATCTTTACCTGGACAGACGTATTACACAAGCAGGCTATAGGGGAGTGGGGCAATGGTTTTCCGTACGTAAATTGCATGATGCGGACAATCTGCAAGCCCTGATCGGCTTGTTCCCGGAAAGCCTGATGACAGGCACAGACAGGTCGCGTTGGCTTTCTCTGCCTCAGCTGCCTACACTAAGACCCGTTCTGCAGGAAAAGCATCCTGAACTGGAAGCATTAGTCTATGGCTCTGGCTATAGTGATGTAGAACGTGCAACTTCTATCCGTTCTTATCTGGCTGATAATTTTACCTATACGCTTAATGTGGAGATACCTCCGGCCGACCGCGATTTTGTCACGTATTTTCTGGAAACAGGTGAAGGCTACTGCACCTATTTCGCCACCACCCTGACAGTTTTGCTGCGGAGTGCGGGCATACCTGCGCGCTATGTGGAGGGCTTTCTCGTTCCTCAGTCTGACACAGCCAGCAGGCGTGAACTACGCGGCGAAAACGGACATGCCTGGACTGAAGTCTGGTTTGATGGCCTGGGCTGGGTGCCGCTTGATGCCACCCCATCCTCAGCTTTGGACCAGATGGAAAACATAGCCGGGGAAGACCCCGGTGAAGAGACAGTGCCTACAGAAGTTATAACTGAAGCGCCGGAGACGCTGGCCCCGACGGAAGCCATCCCGGAAAAAGATCATACTCAGGCTACAGAGCCTCCTCAAGGGGCTGAAGCCGGTTCCTCCTTCCGGCAAGTGCTGCTTTCTATTGCTAAACTATGCTTCTATATACTGCTCTTCAGCTTTCCAGTCTGCTTGTTCATCCTTTGGCGCTGCCTGGTATATAAACAGCGTCATAAGCCGGAATACCTGCAAAAAGAACTGGAAGAAAGTTCAGCCGGAGAGCTGATCAGTAGAATCGATCTGGATCTGCAGGCTATGTGGAAGCTGGAGGACAAAAGCAGAAATTACGGTGAAACAATCCGTGAATTTGTCGGTCGCATGAATGCAAAAGACAAAAATAAGATTGATCAGATCTATCTGGATCTGACAGAAAGAATATATTACGATGATCCGGACGGACAAATTATCAGCCGGGAAGAACTGGAAGCTTTCCTGGACTTTTACGCCGGGGAAGAAAGACGCCTGAAAGAAGATTTACCGCGGAAGAGATGGATCATGAAACGTTTCCTGTGGTCTGAGTATCATCCCTTGCCACGATGAAAAATATATTAAAGAGAAGAATTCAATGGAAAACAATAAGAAGAATATAGATTTTTATATGAATGAGATACAAAGCGGAACGGAGGCTTTTCAGATGACGGCAGGCCGTCCGCTCAGCTATTTTATACGTACTTTCGGCTGCCAGCAGAATGATAATGACAGTGAAATATCTGCAGGTCTTCTGGAGTATATGGGCCTAAAAGCGGCTACCTGCATTGAGGAGGCAGACATTGTTATCTTTAATACCTGTAGTGTCAGAGAGAATGCCGACAGACGTTTTTATGGCAATTTAGGTAATCTAAAGACCTGGCGCAGCGAAGAAAAGCAACGCCGTATCGGTGTCATGGGCTGCATGCCGGTGCAGGAGACTCATAACACGATGCTTAAAGAAAGCTTTCCCTATATTGATTTTCTGCTTAATGCCGGTGATATGGGAAACTTGCCCCGGGCACTATATGAATCGGGCAGGCAAAAGAAGCACTCTATAGTGGACCTGACTGATCAGGCTAAAGAAATGACCTATCCTTCCTTACCGGTCAAGCGGGAGAATAAATACCGTGCTCTGATCTCGATCATGTCAGGCTGCAATAATTTCTGCACCTACTGCATTGTTCCTTATACCAGAGGGCGTGAAAGCAGCCGTGACCCTCAGCTTATTCTGGCAGAAGCCAGAGCTGCGGTTGATAACGGCGCTAAAGAAATAATGCTGATTGGACAGAATGTAAATTCTTACGGTAACGATAGGAGAAAACAGGGAGAGTCGGATTTTCCCTCCTTCGCCCGCCTGCTGGAAGAGATAGCGCAGTTTCCTGATTTGAGTATTCTCAGATATATGACATCTCACCCCAAAGATTTAAGTGATGAGCTAATTGAGGTTATCGGAAAATATGAAACCATCGAAGCACATGTGCACCTGCCCCTGCAGTCCGGCAGCGATCATCTCTTAAAAAAGATGAATCGGCGCTATACCGCCGAGCATTATCTTGAATTGGTAAATAAACTGCGTTCTGCCCGGCCCGGCATAAGTATCAGCACCGACATTATTGTTGGCTTCCCGGGAGAGACAGAGGAAGATTTTGCAGATACACTGAGACTCATGGAAACGGTCAAATTTGACCGGGCTTTTACCTTTATCTACAGTCCGCGCAGCGGTACTCCGGCGGCCGGTTGGAGTCAGAATGTTTCAGACCTTGTGATACAGGAAAGATTTGAACGTTTGCTTGCTTTGCAAAATAAGCACAGTCTTGAATCAAATGAAAAATGTACAGGCCAAACCCTCTATGTACTGGTGAGTGGTTTAAGTAAAAGCGACAATGGAACTTTTTCCGGCAGAACTAAGGATGACAGATTAGTTAATTTTTGCCTGCCTGAGGCAGCGATAACTGCGGATGAGCTGCTGACAGCAAGAGGGAAGCCGGTAAGCTCTGTCATCGCGGACGGGAGTGAGGTTTTTGTTCACATAACAAAAGCTAAAGCACATTCTCTGGAGGGAGTTTTTGCAGGCTTAGCTTAATATAAAGAATAGCTTATATTTATAAGGTAAAGATATGTAGGATGATCTGCGCGATATATGAGTACACTAAGATTTGAAAATATTGACAAAGAACTTTTGACGCCTTTAATGAGACAGTATGTTGCGGAGAAGGAAAGCCGCCCTGATTGTTTGATTTTTATGCGTCTGGGAGATTTCTACGAGGTATTTTTTGATGATGCCCTCCTGGTTGCACGTGAACTGGAGTTAAAACTGACAGGCCGTGACTGTGGCCTGGATGAACGTGCCCCCATGTGTGGAGTACCACATCATGCGGTTGATAAGTATTTAAATCGCTTGCTGGAACGTGGTTACAAAATCGCAATTTGCGAACAGGTAGAGGATCCGGCCGAAGCCAAGGGGCTGGTGGCGCGTGAAGTGGTAAGAGTTCTGACGCCAGGTACAAAACTTGATCCGGATTCTCTGGATGCCAGCAAATATTCGATTATCTGCGCAGTTCTGGAGGAAGATGGTGCTTATGGAATTGCTGCCTGTGATCTTTCTTCGGGGCATTTTGAGACCAGTGATTTATTAGGTCTACAAGCTGAATCCCATTTATTTGATGAGCTGGAACGTTTCGCCCCGGTAGAATTTGTCGTCAATGAAAAATTTGTTCAAAATATTAAATTTAGCGACTACTGTACGAGAAAGCAGATCACCGTTACTACTTTGCCGGACAGTTCATTCAGCAGTAAAAGGGCATCCGAATTTGGTATAAAATTTAATGACAAGGACCTGCTTTGGCATCGCAGTTCTGCAGGTTTGATTTATTATCTGCAAGACACACAGGGCATGGTGCCGACACATTTCGGAGAAATTAAGCCCTATAGATTCCGTGATTATATGATTCTGGATCGGTCAGCCCGGATGAATCTGGAACTGACTGAGACCTTGCGTGACCGCAAACGCAGAGGCAGTCTGCTCTGGGCAGTTGACCACTGTAAAACTGCTATGGGCAGCCGCAACTTGCGCCAGTGGCTGGAACAGCCTTTATTGAACATTGCTCAGATTGAACGCCGTCAGGATGCGGTGGCTTTTTTAAAAGACAATTTTATGATTCGCCGTTCTCTAAGCGAGGCACTTTATGGTCTTTATGATATGGAACGGCTGTCCGGACGGATAGCATCCTTCAACGTATCTCCCCGGGATTTGCTTTCCTTGCGTGATACTCTGGGGCGTCTGCCGGAGTTCCACAAACTTATGGCGGATATTGAGACGGATGCTCTTCAGGCTATTGCCGGAGACATCTATACTTTACCGGAACTGGAAGCTAAGCTTTCCCGGGCTTTGCTGGATGACGCCCCCATTCAGATAATGGATGGCGGACTGATTCGTGACGGCTATGATACAGAACGTGATGAGCTGGCAAAAATTGCTCTGCACGGCCAGGAATATATCTTGCAGCTTGAAGCGGAAGAAAGAGAAAAAACCGGCATTAAGAACCTGAAAGTCGGATACAATCGTGTAGCCGGATATTACATCGAAGTACTTAAGTCGCAGTCGGATAAGGTGCCGGAGCACTACAGGCGCCGCCAAACCCTGACTAATTCTGAACGCTATCTGACACCTGAGCTTAAAGAGTACGAAGAAAAGATCCTGACAGCCAATCAAAAACTGAAATCGTTAGAATACGAGATCTTCATCTCGCTGCGGGAAACAGTCGCGGAATATCTGGACAAAATTCAGACAACAGCCCGGGCTCTGGCGAGGCTGGATGCTCTGATTTCACTGGCTGAAGTTGCGGAACGTCATAACTACTGCAGACCTCGCTTAACAGAGGAATCAATCTTAAAGATTACCCAGGGCAGACATCCCGTGGTGGAGCAGATCTTAGGTGCCAGCGACTTTGTCCCTAATGATATTGATCTGAATACTGATGATCAGCGCATTATGCTGCTTACCGGCCCGAATATGTCCGGCAAGTCCACCTATATGCGGCAGGTCGCTTTAACCTGCATTCTGGCTCAGTCCGGCAGCTTTGTGCCGGCAGACTCGGCCGTGGTCGGTATCTGCGATCAGATATTTACACGGGTGGGTGCTTCAGATGACGTCTCCGGCGGTCAGTCCACTTTTATGGTGGAAATGAGTGAAGTCGCAACAATTCTGACCCAGGCGACACCCCGCAGTTTGCTGATACTGGATGAAATCGGACGCGGTACCAGCACCGCAGACGGTCTGTCGATTGCCTGGGCGGTTGTCGAATATCTGGCGGATACAACTTTTATCGGTGCCAGATCAATGTTTGCAACTCATTTCCACGAGCTGACTGAATTGAGTCAAACACAGAAAGGTGTGTTTAATGCTCATGTAGATGTTGCCAAACGGGGAGGAGAAATTGTTTTTCTGCATCAGATCAAATCCGGCGGTACAGATCAGAGTTACGGAATTGAAGTATCCAGGCTGGCAGGTGTTCCGGCGCCGGTAGTAGACCGGGCCCGGGAAATAATGGTGCTGCTGGAAAAGGCTAACAAAAAAGAGAGACGGCAAATTCGAAAAGATGCGCAGCCCATGGAAGGTCAGCTGGGCCTTTTCGCCCAGGCCCAATCAGTCAAACTGGCTGACGAAATAATAGAGCTCGTGAGCGATAGTGATCCTAACTCAATGAGCCCGATTGAAGCTTATTCTCTGCTGCTGGATCTGAAACAGATGGTTGAGAAACAGGAACGTCTGCGGCAGGAGGAAGATTAATGGCCACAATCCATAAATTAGACAATCATACAATCAATAGCATAGCGGCCGGAGAAGTGGTTGAACGACCGGCTTCAGTAGCTAAAGAACTGATAGACAATGCCCTGGATGCAGGTGCTTCCATTATTCGTATTTCTATGCAAGCAGGAGGAATCAGGCTGCTGGAAGTTGAAGATGATGGCTTTGGTATGAGTGCTGCGGACGCAGCCTTGTCACTGGAAAGCCATGCTACCAGTAAGCTGGCTGCGCTTGATGATTTATTGCGTATAGAGACGATGGGTTTCAGGGGAGAAGCTTTAGCCAGCATAGCGGCGGTTTCGCGGCTTGAGCTGCGTACCCGCTTAATAGCTTCTGACACCGGCAGCAGGCTGCTGGTTGAAGGGGGCAAGCTGATCTCTTCAGAACCCGCAGGCATGAAAGAAGGAACTACTGTTACTGTACGTGACCTTTTCTTCAATACGCCGGCGCGCTATAAGTTTCTAAAGACTGATCGCGCTGAAGGCAGTGCTGTTGTCGATATGGTCGGCCGGCTCGCCCTGGCACGTCCGGATGTCTCTTTCCGGGTGCGGCGAATCGAAGACAAAAAAGATCTCTTGCATACTCCGGGTAACAATGATTTGTTAAGTGCCATTTATGCTGTCTTCGGCCGGGAGCTGGCAGAAGCTATGACCGCAGTGGAACATAGTGTCAGCCCCATAAAGGTTAAGGGTTACATGACTCTGCCGGCAGAGGCGCGCCACAACCGCAGTCGCCAGCTATTTGTTGTTAATCAGCGTGTGATACAGTCCCCCACGCTGCGTGCTGCAGCAGATGAAGCAGGGAAGACCTGGTTCATGAAAGGACGTTTCCCGGCTCTGGTTTTGCATCTGGACATACCGCCGGAACTAGTTGATGTTAACGTACATCCACAAAAAAGTGAGATCAGAGTCTGGGATGAGAAAATCCTCTTTCGTTCTGTTTATCAAGCCTTACAGGAATGTCTCTCCCGGGAAGAAACGATAAAGGAAGATAAATCTTATCCAATAAGTGCAGAAGAGACAGATCTGAAAACTGAGGAAAAAATCTCTCCTGCAGCTTATGGCAGGAATATAAGTTTTCCGCAGGGCGGAACAGCCGGAGCACAGCTTGCTTTTGCTGACACTGTGGAAAGCAAAAAACAGAAAGATTATCCGGCCAAGCGCCTGAGGGAAGCAGACAGAAAATCCGATCAGCCTGCCGGACCCGTCTTGGCTCCAGCAGAAATTGGCAGCAGTTCCCGGGCTCAAGAAGTGAAAAAAACACGGGCAGCTGAACTGGCAGGTGCCCGCTATATCGGGTCATTATTACAGACATACCTCCTGTTTGAAGCTAAGGAAAGCCTGTTTATTATTGATCAACACGCAGCGCACGAACGTATAATTTATGAGAAATTGTTATATAATTTTAATCAGGAAAGGGAAGAGGGGAGACTCTCACAAACTCTCCTGTTGCCTGTTCGCGTCAATCTTAGTGCAGGGGAGATGACTTTCTTTACTGAAAATGAGGGCGAATTTGCCCGCCTGGGTTTTGTTTGTGAACCCTTTGGTGAAACGTCTCTTGTGATCAGAGCGGTGCCTAGCACCGGCAGCTCAAAAAATGAACTTGATCCTGCAGCTGCTTTCAGAGCAGTCCTGGAACATGCCGGCAGTCAAAGTGATCCTGAACTGGCTTTCAGTGATACCGAGCTTTTTCATGATATGGCCTGTAAGGCCGCGGTTAAGGCCAATGACAGTCTCTCGCAAAAGGAAGCCGAAGTTTTGCTTAGTTCCTTACTGGAACTGGATAACCCGTATCATTGTCCGCATGGACGTCCGGTAATTGTCAGCAAAAGTCGGGCGGAATTTGAAAAAATGTTTGGCAGGAAAGTCTGATGGCGGTTGGAACACAGGAAATCCGGGCTGATACTCAAGCCATGATGCTTGAGCTTGTCAGAAGGGATCTCGCGCTGCAGGCTGCAGATGTGATTCCGATTCTAACCGGTCCGACAGCAAGCGGTAAATCATCTCTTGCCATGGCCTGGTGTGAACAGGAAGACCGTGAGCTGATTTCTGCCGATTCAATGCAGATTTATCGCGGTTTTGATATCGGAACAGCAAAAGCAACGCGGGACGAACAAGCACGTGTCCTGCACCATTTAATCGATATTAAAGATGCGCAGGAACGCTACAGTGTTGCCCAGTTCGTTAGTGATGCCTGTGAAATATTGGTCAGCGGCCAGGCTGAGGGCAGACGTTTTCTGATCTGCGGCGGCACGGGACAGTATATATCTGCTCTCTATGAAGGTTTGAAATTTTCAGACCCGGCTCCTAGCGAAGAATTGAGACACAGCATTAACGAAAAAATCGCTGAACGGGGCTTACAGGAGTCCTATGCCTTGCTGGCCGCTCTGGACCCGGAAGCTGCAGAGCAGATTTCCCCTGAAAATCGCCGACGCATTGTGCGTTTTTTCGAAAAATTCGAACTGACAGGAAAAACTCTCAGTGAATTGAATGCAGAATCAAGAATGAAAACAAGAGCCTTTAATTTTCGTGTTTATCAACTGAACTGGGACAAGAGACAGAACCTTTACAATCGAATAAATCAACGTACAGAAGCAATCTACGATGCCGGCCTGATCTCAGAGACAAGGTCCCTGATAGAGCGGCACCCTTCTTATGCAACTGATCCGGCCTTTTGTGGTATTGGCTATCGCGAAGCTCTGCAGCACATTAAGGGTGAGCTGACTGAGGCCGAGGCACGCGATAATACTGCTACTGCAACGAGACGGTATGCTAAACGTCAATTAACCTGGTTCAGACCCAAAGAATATGTGATCCGCTTGCTCTATTCCTCTCAAGACTGACAAAAATAAACAGCAATTTCGATCTGGTCGAAGTTTTCTTCTTTTTCATTAGCTAAGATTGTATTCACCACATTTAAACCGACGAGAAAAAACGTCATTAATTTTGGGGAGGACTTACAATGTCGTATCTTGAAAAAGACGAAAACACTGTTAGCAGCACAAAGATTTCTCAAACGGGAAAAATACAGGAGGCCTTCCTTAACCATTGCAGGCGACAGAAGGTGACTGCGCGTTTGCAACTGGCAGACCAAACTGTATTAGAAGGAATAATCGTAGGTTTTGATCAGGATACCATTGTTGTGAATGCCGACAGTGCCCAACAGCTGATCTTTAAATCAGCTGTTGTATGTATTCGCTCCTACGAGGTTACAGATTTGATTTTCAATGAAACTAACCGGAAAAAGAAGAATTACGCCTATCCTCGTGTATATAATTCTTCCTGGTCACGCAACTGATAAGCAGTTATTAACTGGCTCTTAGACGCGAAAACGCAGTAAGCCACATACTACACCCAGGATTTTACAGTCCTCTGATTCAAAGGGTATGTCCGCATAAGCTGCGTTTTCCGCTTGCAGGTGGCAATGCCCGTCGTCATCGCGGATGAGAGTCTTTACAGTAGCTTCATCTTCCAGAAGAGCCAGAATAATCTCACCAGAATCTGCAGTGCTTTGCTTCCGGACCAGGACAATATCTCCATCCAGAATTGCTGCGTCAATCATACTGTCTCCACGCACACGCAAGGCGAACATATCTTCAGTTGAAGCGTAGGTATCCTGTGGCAGTTTAAGCATGCTTTCGATATTCTCAGTAGCAAGAATAGGCAGACCGGCTGTGACTGTACCGAGCAGGGGAACTTCATCAGCTGCTGTTTCAGTTAGTTCACTTTCATCTACCAGACGAATTGCCCGGCGTCTGCCTTCAGTCATTTCAATGCGCTCCTGGCTGACCAGACGTTTAAGATGACCATAAACTGTAGAAGTAGATTTCAAACCGACTCCGCGCCCAATTTCCCGTACACTGGGAGCATAACCGTTTGCAGTGACATAGCTAACGATAAAGTCATAGACAGCGTCGCAGGTTTCATCCACATTGGCTTTGGTGAACTGATATGTGTCTTGCATTCTGATCGCCTCCTGCATAACATAATAAAGAGCGTGTGTTCGTTTTAATGATAACAAAACAAATGTTCAGAAGCAAGTAATCTTGTTCATGCAGAATTGAATATCATCTTTATAATGCAGCTTATGGTAAAATATCAAATTATCAGTAGTTTAGTGTAATAGCAGCGTGTCCGGGGACATTTGCTGATTATCTTTAATAAAACATTCCTGGCAGATTGAGAATGAGCAGTATTATATATGGATAACGAGAAAATTAATCAATCCGAAAAGCAGAGACCACAGCGGCCGGTTCCGGTGCGTGGTTTTAGCAGCTCCGGTTTAGCAAATACTTTTGATCAAAGCAAGACTGCCCAATTGCAGACCCAGCTTGCCCGCAAATATAGCTATGCTGATTTGAACAAGACTGAGAGCATGAACACTGATTTGCTGACCCGTGGTCTGGAAGACAGATATAATCCTGAAACTGAAAAGAAACTTGGTCATAAGCTTTATCGTTTAAAAGGTTATACGACTGTAGACAAAGTCAACCGCATGTATCAGCATCAAAAGTACCAGAGAACATTGCGCAACCTGTTAACCAGCATAATGATCGCAATCGCTTTGATTATTTTGTTCGTCTTACATAATCCATTCAAGGATACGCAGGAGTGGAAAAAAATAACCGGCATGGACAGTTTCCTGGGAGAAACAGAAACAACTGAAAGCATACCATCTGATGGTCTGCCTAAAATTGAGCCATAAGACGCAAACTCTCTTTTAAAGGCAGAGCTGGACAAATTTATTAAAAATCCCCCTCTTGATAAAATTACCCCTGCCGTACTTCGTAAAATTTATATTTTACGAAGTACGATTGATGTTAAGCTAAAAGCAGGAATCCTGACAGCAGCCCTCTTCTTCTTCAGTGCTGATGAAAAAAACGGCAGAAGATTAAACCTGTCCTTTTTTGAAGTAGGATCTCAAGTTGAAGTTACGAAAAATAACTGAGACCATCATGATACCCATGGCCAGGGTCATGGTAATGGCTAAAGTTTCCTGAAGCTTTGCGAAGAAGAGACTTTGTTGCCCATCTACAAAATAGACCATTGATTCGTAGATGCCTCTTCCTGGAACCAAAGGAAATAAAGCACCGATTAAAAAGACAGTGGCCGGCTTTTTTAATACACGTGCCATGATCTCCGAATAAAGTGTCAACACTATTGATGAGAAAAAATATGGAAGCAGGTATGGTAAATAATCCGGCAGCTGAAAGAGCATAAAGCTCAGTTGGCTGATGGCTCCGCCGATACTGCCTGCAAGCAAGGCCTTTCCCCTCACCTCAAAGACGATCATAAAGGCGAAGCTGGCAATGAGAGCATAAAAGGTTGATTCTACAATTTCCATACCTTGCTCCTTCCTAGGCAAATGGCCAGATTTTGCCCAGCAAGGCCATGCTTGCACCTGAACCGACGGCAACGGAAACGGCCAGGAGCAACACTTCGGCCATCTTGGCCAAACCGGCGCTGTAATCGCCGGCCATTAAATCCCGTATGCTGTTAATTAGGGCAATTCCCGGGAAAAAATACATAAATGAGGCCGTCATGATTAATATGGATTCAGAGCTATACTTTGTGAAATTAACCGGCCAGAGTAATGTTGTTATCAGTACAGACCCGACTAAGTTAATAAATATGGGATTAGCATAGTGTTTCCGGATCGGCCTTAATATATTAATCATGATGAGAGAAGCAGCAGCAGCCCAGAGTGCCGGTACTATGCTGCTGCCCAGAAGCAAGGAAAAAGCGAAGGCTGCCAGAGACACACTAAAGGCGTGAGTTTTAAAAGGATAGCCCGGAGAGTTAATAATCTTCTTGACTTCTTGCAGAGTCAGGACCGGATCTGGTGTTTCGCTTGTAATGTGACGCGCTAAATCATTGAGGCGGTCAACCTTATCCAGATTATTGGAGCTGCTGCCCTGCATCCGTTTGCCAAAACTGATCGGTTTTCCGGAGCAGCTGCGTGCGCTGACATGCAGGTAGTTGGAGACAGAGTATACTTCTGCTTCCCGCAAATCATAAGCATTCAGAATTCGAGTAACACTATCCTCAACTCTGATTGCCTCAGCACCATTTGCCATCAGGCCGTATCCAAGCCAAAGCCCCAGCTCAAGACAATCTACGCTCTTATATCTTGTATCTGTTTTTTTTGCAGCAGTATCCACTGCAGTATCAAGCTCTTCCTGTGCCATGCTAATACTCTTTGTCCCTATGCTTCTGACAGATAGCCCTGTTTCAACAGTAATTCAGCAGTCAAAACCGCACCACCTGCGGCTCCTCTGATGAGATTATGTGACAGACAAGTAAACTTGTAGTCAAAAATCGGATCTTTACGCAGACGTCCGATAGTGATACCCATCCCCTTGCCTGCCATAGCATCCAGCAAAGGCTGCGGTCTATCGTCTTCAGTCAGATAATCTAAAAATTTCTCCGGAGCCGAAGGCAAATCTCTGACAGATTCATGGCCCTGATAATCTGCCCAGCGACCCAGGATCTCTTTTTCATCTATGTCTTTGCGAAAACGAACGGATACGGCAGCTGTGTGACCGTATTCAACCGATACACGATAGCATTGTGCTGAGATGATGGGTCTGCGGGCTAATTCGATGGTGCCGCCCTTAGCCTGACCCCAGATTCTTAAGGGTTCCCATTCACTCTTCTCTTCTTCCCCGCCGATATAAGGGACCACATTGTTTCGCATCTCATCTGCAGTTGCCAGAGTCTTCCCGGAGCCTGAAACGGCCTGATAAGTGCTTACAAAGACCTCTTCCGGCTCAAAATCCAACAAAGCTGTCAGAGCCGGCACATAGGACTGGATTGAGCAGTTGGGCTTTACAGCGATAAAGCCGTGTCTTGTCTTCAGTCGCTTGCGTTGTGTTTCAATCAAGATACTATGTTCGGGATTGATCTCAGGTATGATCATCGGCACATCCGGTATCCAGCGCATGGCTGAATTATTGGATATTACCGGAATTTCCAGTTTGGCGATTCCTTCTTCGAGTTGGATCAGCTCAGATTTATCCATATCAACAGCGCAAAAGACGAAATCTATTTGATCGGCGATTGCGGATATCTCATCCGTACCCATCACCTTCATCTCTTTTACGCTTTCAGGCATTTCGGCTGCATAGCGCCAGCGCCCTTCCATGGCTTCGCTATATGACTTCCCTTTTGAACGTGGTGAAGCAAATAATGCAGTTATTTTAAACCAGGGATGATTTTCCAATAAAGAAATGAAAGTCTGACCGACCAGACCGGTTGCTCCGACAATTCCTACACGCAGCTTTTCCATTATGTCTTACCTTTCCCGCGCCCAAGGGCGTAATCCGCTTTAATTCAGCGCTAAAAGTCTATCACAAATAATGAGTTATTTTTCATAATCATGATAGCGTATAATATAGATATGGCACAGGAGAATAAGAATAAAGTTGAAGATACCTTTCCGCGCCTGGAAGATTTCCTTGGTTACTACCAGGCAATTAAAGGACGCTCGCCCGGGACGATCAGACAGTATCGCTACGATCTGGTCATGTTCTTCCGCTTTATGCTGCGACCGCGTGAAAGCACGGTGCCCGAGGATGCCGAATGGGAGGAGATTGACCTTTCCCTGGTGGATGACGACTATCTGAAGCAGGTCAGGCTCAGCGATATGTACGCCTATATCAGCTGGCTGGCAGCGGCCAGAAATGTTGCCTCTTCAACCAGAGCGCGCCGCATTTCCAGTCTGCGCAGTTTTTTTGGCTATTTGAGTAATCAGGCTAATCTGCTCGAAGAAAATGTTGCCGACCGCCTGGAAACGCCTAAGCAAATCAAACAGCTGCCCAGGCATCTTAGTCTGGATGAGAGCAAGGAGCTGCTGCAGGCTGCTGCTGAGTCGGAGACGCGCTATTCCAGCCGGGACTACTGTATTCTGACACTCTTCCTGAACTGCGGCCTGCGCCTGGCAGAGCTTTGTTCCATAGATATTCCCAATATAAAAGAAGACCGCCTGACTGTTATGGGCAAAGGCGGGAAAGAACGTACCATCTATCTGAACGGAGCCTGCATCCGCGCCTTGCAGGACTATCTTCCGGATCGTTTTGAACCCAAGAAAAAAGATAAGCATGCTCTCTTTATTTCTCGTCTCGGCAGCAGAGTTCAGCCCCGGGCCGTGCAAAATATCATTAAAAAATATATTGTTTCGGCGGGGCTTGATCCCGGACGCTATTCTACGCACAAGCTGCGTCATACAGCCGCTACCCTGATGTACCAATACGGCGAGGTAGATATTAGGAGCCTGCAGGCTATTCTGGGGCATTCCACGGTTGCCACGACCGAGATATACACCCATATTGACAATAAACAGCTGCATAATGCAGTTGACAGGAATCCTTTAAATCAAATAACTCCCCTAAAAACAAAGGACACAACTACTGCCGGTAATTGAGGCGATAGCCAATTTTACCTGGTTTTTACACTGATAAAAAATATATGTTAAATTTAGGGCAGATCGACAAATTATGGTGAAACTCTGTTTAGCCCCAGCTAAAAAGAGTGAAAATAGTAAGTAGATATTATCTAAAAAAAGGAGGATTTATGCAAAAATATCCCATAACTTTCAGTCCCTTAAAATTAGGAAAATTCGAACTTCGGAACCGTCTTATCGTTCCGGCTATGGACTCTGCGATGTGTGAAGATGACGGTACAATCGGGCAAATGGCTTGGGACTACTATGGCAGCCGTGCCAGTGGTGGCTTTTCTATGGTCATCAGTGAAATTGCAGCGATCGATGAACGAGGCATGGGTATGCCCGGACAGCCTCGTCTCTACGACGATATTTATTTGCCTGGAATGACTAAACTGGCTGAATCTATTCACGCTGGCGGAGCCATAGCTATTGTGCAGTTGCATCATGCAGGGCGCGAGACACTAGAGGCCATGATAGGTGAAACTCCTTATGCCCCGTCAGTTTTACCTTCGCCTGTCTATCGTGAAACAGTTCATGAAATGAGCACTCAGGAAGTACATGATATGGTTCAGAGTTATATAGATTCTGCCGTTCGTGTTCAAAAAGCCGGCTTCAACGGAGTTGAATTCCATTGCGCACATGGTTATATGGGCCTGCAGTTCCTGAGTCCGCGCACTAACAAGCGTATCGACGAATATGGCGGGGATATCGAAGGGCGCGCCACTTTCCACAATAGAATAGTTGCCGGCATCAGGGAAGCTTGTGGCGAGGATTTCCTGATTATTATCCGTGTTGATACAGTTGAAGGGCGTATCGGCGGACTGCCGGAAAGTGAATCAATCGCTTTTGCACGCATGATGGAAAAAGCGGGTGCTGATGCTATTAACGTTTCAGCAGGTACTTATGCCGCCTGGGATGTAATTGTTCCGCCTCCGGATTTTGATGAAGGCTGGAACTGGCACGGAGCCAGAAAGATTAAAGATAACGTCAATATTCCTGTGGGCTTAGCCGGCCGTATAGCTCAGCCAGGAATTATTGAAGATATACTTGAACGCGGAGAAGCGGACTTTGTTTGTCTTGGGCGTGCCAGCATTGCCGACCCTTCCCTGCCTAACAAGATGAAAGCAGGAAAGACAGAAGAAATCACTCCCTGTATCGGCTGCACACAGCGTTGCATGAGCTTCAATGATCATGATACTTTACAGGAAGGTGACTGGGGAGTTTCCTGTATATTTAACCCCTTCTCCAACCATCGTCAGGAAATGCAATATGGACCTGCTGAAGAAAAGAAAAAGGTTCTGATTATTGGTGCAGGT
>ENA-UOOK01002676-UOOK01002676.1-fermentation-metagenome-genome-assembly--contig:-NODE-2676-length-21389-cov-5.332661_pt1 | contig 21389 bp, 20 predicted proteins | sample MGYA00245777_ERZ724023 | MGnify/ENA primary metagenome ERZ724023 (study PRJEB28704, sample SAMN03018312) | fermentation metagenome | biome: anthropogenic terrestrial biome; feature: soil; material...
TTCATATGGTAGATAAAACCTGTACCCATCTTGGCTGTGAATTAAAATGGAATGACGGTGAAAAATCTTGGGACTGTCCTTGCCACGGTTCAAGGTTTAGCGTTGATGGGGATATAATAGAAGGTCCCGCATCAAAGCCTCTTAACCGCCCTGACGAGGAGCCAAATAAAATAAATCCAAATGTATTTGGTTAAAAAAGCTTATTGCTAATAGTGGTGATTGTGTATCAAATCTAATTAAAAATAATATATTTTGAACAAATATTAATTAAAACAAAAAGTTGTTAATCATATTTATCTGATGACTGCCATCCGTTTATCCCCCGCTTGACGCGGGAGATAACGGATGGCAGCCACTGGATCGGTTCTTTTCTAAGAATCACTTTATGATTAACAACTTTTTTTGTGTAAAATGCATATTTTAGCAAATAGAAGAATATTAAATTGATAGAAAAAATACATTAAAAAACAGTATAAAAAGGGAATAATAGGGAAAGGAAGCATTTGTAACCTTATTCCAGGAATTAGATGATAGGACCAAAATACGGTAATATATGGAGCTTGATGATAATAAAAAATACTATATATACTGTATATAGTATATGAATATATTTAATGTTCAGAAATATAAATAGAAGAGAATCGAAAAGTAACTGAAGATTCTGAAAAAATGTCTTCAGAGCTCATTATTTAGAACTAAGTGGGAGGAGGGATATAATGAAAAACAAAAAAGTTTTTTTGGTACTTTCCAGTGTCTTTTTATTTTTTGCTTTTTTGATTAAATCTAAATATGCATTTGCTAATGATATGGAGTTTACTGATAAGGATAAAGGGTTTGTTATAATTTGTGATGATAATTTTTTGAATATTACCAGTTTAAATCCAGGTGATGATGTAGTATCCTCAATAAAAATAAAAAATCAACAAAGCTTTCCGCTCACATTATTTTTAAAGACTGAAAGGGCAAAGGATTTTTTATGGAACAAAGAAGATGAAGCTGATTTATTTAAAAAGTTAAGGCTCACAGTAAGCTATAAAGAAAGTGAAATTTACAGCGGTTTCATGAATGAAATTGAGAATGATGGAATATGCCTTGGAAGTTTTAGCCCGGGGTCTGAAGAAAAAATAATAGTACATATAAATCTCCCTGCACCTGAAACAGGAAATGAATATCAAAATAAAAGTGTAAATATAACGTGGGCATTTACGGCAAAGGCTTCTCATGGGGGGGAGGAAGATCCGGGGAATGGTGGAGATGATAATGAAGATAAAAAACCAGGTGATAATAATAAGCCAGGTGATGAAGAATCCAGAAATGAAGAAAAAAAAGATGATAATAAAACTGTAAACGAAAAAATAGAAGATGAAAAAAATGAAAAGAAAGAAATTGCAGCAGACGAATCAATAATAGCGAATGAAAAAAAGCCTGATAATCAAAATTATGTCCTTGGAGCAGGTATAGGAATTCATATGCCAAGTACTGGAGAAGTAAATCCTGCGGTTTATTATTCTATAGGCTCAGCAGCTATTATATTTGGACTTTTTCTTATAACAAAAAAGAAAAATTTATAGGAATTTATCCGATAGTTAACAGTCCCTAATACCTAGGATAAGTTTTTCTAAGCTTCAGCTTATGTCTTTATTCCTTTTAAGCAAATTTCATATGAAGATAAGAATCATAGAATAAAATAAAAATGAGAAAAATATAATGCTTTTATAAATTATGAATAATGTGGGAATAATTTAAATGTGATTTTACTTTTTTAAACAAAAACCCCATGATTTTTAGCAGAAATAACTCATATATACTGGCAAAATATGATGTAAGGGGAGGCATAATATTGACATTAAAAAAAATTTGTATGGCTGAAAATGAATCGGAAGAAAATAAGATATTGATATTTTATAGGTACTTTTCGCTATTTGTTACTTCCTTTTTTTATCTTATTGGAAATTCCGAACACTTGATTCAAAAAAAGCTTTTTATAATAGCATGTATTAGCGTTTCAGCAGTAATATTAAACTTTCTTTACATAAAAAATGAAGGCTCATATAAAAAGATAAATATTTTGGTTTTAATTGAAACGCTAGGCAATTCATTTTTATTAATACCATCAGGAGGAATGAATAGTCCATATATTTGGTATGCCCTTAATACTATTTTAATAACATCAATAAAATTAAATAAGTGGTACTGCTGGGCAAACTTATTTGTTTATTTATTTTCTTCAACAGTAATATCATATTTAATTTTTGGGGAAATTGAATTAATGAATCCAATAAATAAAGAATTCAATTTAATATTATCCTTTATTTTAATTACAGCAGCAATACAAATTTTATCAAAGTATATAAAAGAAATAAAAAATGATAGGGAAAAGCTCGTTAAAACTAATAATGAATTGCAGTTGGCAAGTAAAAAAGTAAAAGAATCAATGAACAATATTATGGATATTTATGAGACAGTTCATTTTTTTACTGCTGAAAAAAACAAAAAGGATTTAATTGATTTAATGATTAATTATATAAAAGAGCTTACAGTAGTAAAAAATCCGTTTTTTATTGATTTATCATCTGAGAAAAATGAGATATTTATAAACGATGAAAATAGTGAATTTAATTTATTAAAAGAGAATTTGAAAAATAAAATACTAAAGGATTTAAATAGTTTTCTATATAATGAAGACCCTATAGAAGTTAAGATGGAAAACAAAAGATTCATGATAATAGTTGTAAAATCATCATATAGAACCTATGGCATTTTAGGATTTGAAATTGAAGAGGATAATGGAACAGCTATTTATAAAGAAAGCATGGAGAGGATACGATTTTTTAAAGAGTTAGGTGCTATTGCTTTTGAAAGAGCATATCTTGAAGAGGTAAATGAGCAGCTTTTAATTAATGAAGAACAAAATAGAATAGCAAATGAAATTCATGATAGTGTGCTTCAAAAACTTTTCAGTGTATCCTGTGGAATATTTGGGCTTATGAAAAATATTGAGAAATTGGACGAAAGTAAAGTAAAGGAAGAATTAAATACTATTAGGGATTCAATTGATAGTGCAATGAAAGAATTGCGTCACACAATTTATGGCCTTAGTTGGGAAAAGGATGGGATTAATTCATTTGAAGAGGATATTTTTGAGTATATAAATCAAACAAAAAAACTCAATAATGCAGATATTACCTTTGATGTTACCGGGAATATGGAATTTTTATCACTAATTCAAAAGAAGGCAATATATAGAATTATATGTGAAGGAATAGGAAATGCAGTTCACCACGGTAAGGCTGACCATATAAGTGTAAGTTTAAATATTGAGCCCAAGAACAACTTACTTAGGATAGCTGATAACGGAAAAGGCTTTAATACTAATGGAATAAAAAATAATAAGGGGAGTGGGCTAGGAATAAAAAATTTATATTACCTTACAGAATCACTTAATGGCGAGATCAATATCACTAGTAAAACAGGCATAGGGACTGAAATAAATATTACTATTCCTAATAATATTATGGTAATTGAAAGGAAGAATGCTGTATGAAAGTGCTTATAATTGATGATCACCCTTTAGTTAGAAAAGGCCTTTCTTCAACGCTTTCATTTGAAGAGGGTATTGAAAAAATACAGGAAGCTTCAAATGTTGAGGAGGCTGTAGGTATATTAGGTAGGGATAAGCCTGATATTGCAGTAGTGGACTTAAAACTTGGTAAAGAGGACGGACTTAAGATAGTAGAAGCGGCAAAAAAAAACAAACTTAAAACAAGGTTCATTATACTAACTTCATCAATAAAAAAAGAGGATTATTTAAGAGCAGAAAAATGCGGAGTAGATGGGTATATTTTAAAAGAAGCTTATATGGAGGATATTATATATGCCTTTCATGTAGTAGAAAGAGGTAAAAAATTTATTGATCCTGAAATTTTGCAATATGAAAAAAGTGAAAATGAAGAAGGTGATTTATCACAGCTTACACCAAGAGAAAGGGAGATACTAGAAGAGGTTAGTAAAGGGCTAAGTAATATGCAAATAGCTGAAAAGATGTTTATATCAGAAAATACAGTTAAAAAACATGTTAGCAGCATATTATCAAAGCTGGAACTTAAGGATAGAACTCAAGCTGCTATTTTTGTAAAGGATTTAAGTGTGTAACATGTCAAGTTCAAGGTATGCGGTATGTGTGACAAGTGACAGATGCATGACATATAAAAAAGGGGTGATGATTTATTGTCAAGAAAAACAAGAAAACCAAAGATATTATTTCCCGGCTATTTAATGTTAGTTGCATCTATTGTTATGCTGAGTTTTATAGGAATAAGCTATGCTTATTGGGATGACAGCGTTTCAGTTAATGATTCAGTTACAACAGGAGAAGTGAAGCCCCAATTTTCTAATGAATATAAAATTGAAGATATAGAAGGGGAAGGAAATATATATGTAAATTTTGTTGATAATAATACTACTATGAATATTACAGGGGAAGTTAAACCAGGTTATAAAGCAACTTTATATTATAGCTTATGTAATGGAGGAACAATACCTATAAAGCTTTATGGACAAAATATTAATCAAAGCAGCGAGTATAATATTATGCCAAATCAGCAGCTAACAGTGATTTATCCATATGATAATGCCATAGGTTCAGAGTTAAACATACAGGCTGATGAAAGTATAAATAATAAGGAAAGCTCTGAGACCAATGAGAATACATCAGAAGTGAAGGAAAGTTCTGAATCTAATAAAAATGCAAGCGAAATTAAAGGAAGCTCTGAGGCTGAAAAAGCAAGGCAGTGGAATTATGAATTTCAAATTGATTTGCCTTTTGAGCAGTTTAATTATTAATAATCAAATGATTCTTAGACTCATGTGGAGTTTAAAAAATACCTTAAGCAAAACTTTTACCCAAATTGATATGAATGTAGGGGGGAAAACGTGTGAAGTATAAAGTTTTAATTATTATATCAAGCATAGCAATTGCACTATTTATTATGTCAAATGGATACAGCTTTTGGCAAAAGAATTTAACTATAAAAGGGAATATAACTGTTGTAGAGCCCCCAAAAGAGGAGGAAAATTTACAAACCCCATTAAATCAGCCACCTGCCTTAAGTGCGCCGCCAACATTAAATCCACAGCCTCCCCAAGCTGATTCTTCAAATTTAAATAATGGCGAGGTTTCAAAAGCAGAGGAGGATGGAGAAAAGGATAAAGAAGAGGATGCTACAAAGGATAATGTAAAAGAAAGTGAAAAAGGAGAAGACACTAAAGAGGACAAGGGAGAGTCAGCAGGCGAAAATAAAGAGAATGATGATAATGGAAGCAGCATAAATGCCCCTGAGAGCTTAAATGAAGCTGATGATGCTGATTTAAATAAAAACTAAAATTAAATGGGGGGTACAAATGTTAATTAAAGAAAGATATTTACCAACAAGGCACTCAAAACCCATAAGCTTTTTGCTTATGGGTGCAATAGTTTGTCTATATTTACTTCAAAATTCATTTATTTCTTCTATAATTGATGGAGGGATTTTTTCTTATGTAGTAATGCCTCTTTTATGGCTGACATTAGCTTTTTTAGTATGGTCCCTCCCTAAAGTTCATCCTAAGGGGCTTTTAAGGCTTAAGAGTTCTCTGAAATTATGGTCATTTAACTTTGCTATAGCCTATATACTAATTTCAGTTATAGCAGGTTTTATAGATGGCTTTGGTAAAAGCCCCTACAGCCATTCTTTTAAGGGAGTTATTATGAATATGTTCTTAATAACTTCTGTATTACTTGGAAGGGAGCTAATAAGAAATTACATTATTAATAACCTAACGGATAATGAGAACTATTTAGTTTTTTTAATTACAGCATTATTTATGACCATTACAAATATATCTTTAAATAGTTTTACGACATTAAAGGGATATACTAAAATAGTTGAATTCATAGCAAGATATTTTGCCCCAGAGTTTTGCAGAAACTTATTAGCTAATTATTTGGTTTTTTTAGGAGGACCTGCTTCCTCCATAATATATATTGGTGTTATTGAGGCAGCTCACTGGCTTTCACCAGTACTTCCAAATTTAAAATGGATTACTCAGGCGTTAGTTGGAATCCTTTGCCCTGTATTTAGCTTGATGTTTCTTCAAAATATGTATATTGGTGCATCAAAAAAAGGCAGGAAAAGAGAGGGGGAAAAAGAGGATCCCATAAGCTGGATGATAACAAGTATTGTTTCAATAGGAATCATTTGGTTTTCTGTAGGGGTATTTCCCATTTACCCCTCAGTTATAGCCACAGGAAGTATGGAACCTATGATAAAACCTGGAGATGTTATATTAATAAAAAAAACTGATGATGTTAAATTAAATGATGTGGTTCAATTTAAAAGGGATGATATACTAATTGCCCACCGCATTATAGATATTGTAGAAGATGATAAAGGAAAAAGCTATAGGACTAAGGGTGATAACAACTCCGCTCCAGATTTTGAACTTGTTAAGGGGGAACAAATTAAGGGAAAAGTGGTAAAGGTGGTGCCTAAAATAGGCTGGCCTACACTTCTTGTTAAGAGCAAAAAGGATGTTCCATTAGAAAAGGTCGAATTTTAATAACACATTATTAAAATGAGCTGCCGCCGCTCCGTTTCCCTAGATTCTGCTCGTTCATCAGCGGAACGGTCAAGACCGTTCCCTACAGGTTGTTTGGCATTTTTTATCTTAGAACTTCGTTGCGGGCTGAAAAATGAATGGGGCTGTTTGCAACAACCCCATAATTTGTTAAATGTTAAGCGTTAAATTGTTTGAAATTCAACTTAATTTGAAATTGAATATGCTGATTTTTTAAATTGTTTTGATCACCTTTAGTTTTAGGTAATCCCATTATTATGCAGTTATTTTCCTCTGGCTTATATCCGTCTATCCCCTCAGCATCTAATATAGCAGCAATATCATTTTTATCTTTTTTAGGGATGTCAAACAATACATAGTCTCCTGGTTCTAATCTTTTACCCTTTAGCATATTATTTAAGTTAGTTTCTAAATCCTTTAAATTACAAGGTCCGAACTCAATTGGGGATAGGTGGGTGATCGTTGGGAAAGCACCACTATCAACTATTTCACATTTACTTGGTCTTATTTGTACGAAGCCGCCCAAAACAATTAAATTATCTTTTAATAGTTCATTATCCTCTGTAAAGTTTACCTCAACACTTTCAATAACTGCTGGTATAGTCCCTTTATTTTCAAATTTAGCAGCATATAAAACTCCTGTCCCAGGATATAAATTATCTACAGTAACTGTTATAGTTTTAGAATCATCTAAGTTTATACTTGATTCTACATAGTCTGAATCTTTTTCTAGATTCCCGATATTAGGAAGATGAATTAGCGGGCATGTCTCAGAGACATTTACAAATTCAACATTCATATTCCCTGAGTTAACTGTATTTGTTATCTTTGCTGAATCTGTCCAAATTGCATATCCAGCACCCATTAGCATTATTGATAGAATTAAAACGCTGGCAATAATTTTGCTTTTTTTCATACACATCACCTTTCTATAAGGATTATTTTGCAATAAGCAAACACATATAGAAATTATATTAATTGAATAAAATTTTTTAGCGCTATAAAAAAAGGCAGGGTATTAACAACTCTGCCTATTTATTTGTTATTATTTCCACTGTACAAAGTTTGCCTTTACCTCAAAAGTTGCCTGAGCATTTTCTGTTGTATCATTAGGAGCATCTTCATCTACTGTTATATCAAAATCAATATTTCCACCCTCAGCTGGAGCAATATCACTATCAGTATAGGACCAATTATCTATAGTAATATAGTTAGCAAGATCTGAACCTATAGGAGCAGTATTAGTTGGAGCTCCATCAAATTTTACAGGAATACTGCCAACATTTTTGAAAGGTATAGAAACACGAACCTTAGCACCTGGATATAAATTTTCTAATGTAACTTTTGCAATGTGTGAAGTGGAATCAACATCAAGATCTACAACTGCAGTACCTTTTACATATTCACCGTTATCTGGAAGTGTAAGGGTTCCATTTTCCAACTTAACTTCTAAGTTCCCTGTATTTACTGTGTTATTGATTTTTACTGAGTCAGTCCATATAGCATATCCAGCACCCATTAGCATTACTGCTACAGCAAGAGTAAGGGCTAAAAATTTTGGCTTTTTCATTAATTATCTCTCCTTTTATTTAATTTTTAATTTATTAAACCAAATATTAAATGTTTATACACAGATAAAACTCACTAAGCCGGCATATGAGGTTTTACCTGTTTTTGATTACATATAAATTATAGGATTTCAATACTTTGTTTAATACACACAAAAGTGTAGTTTGAAGTAGTAGTTTTGGGCTATTTTTATTAATACTAAAAGAGTATGAATATGATACTTTAGTGCTATAAAAAATTAATATTTATAATTTCCAATAAGGATGATATTGATACATATGTTTACAATTAAGGGATAATATATTAAGATATATATTGTTAGGAGTTGTTATATATGAAATTAAAAATCAATAAAAGGTTAAGAAAAGTTTTAATGATTATAGTTATTGTGCTTATAACTACGGTTTCATTTTTTTTATACAAGTCAGTAAAACATACGGGATTTAAGGATGAAAAGGTTTCCCTTTACAGCTATGAAAATAAGGGGAATATAAGCTATAATGTTTTTTTAAAACCAAATATTTTATACAATGATAATAGTATAGGAGAGGGAAACGTATATCTTACAGAATTTGTTGACTATATAAATGCTGTTTTCAATTATGAATTCAAAGGGGAAAAGGAAGCAGATATAAAGGGAAACTATGATATAACTGCAGTAGCTGAAGGATCTATCGGGGAAAAGGAAACATACAAAACCATATGGAAAAAAGAATTTGAGCTGCTGCCTAAAACAAATTTTGAATTAAGGGATAAAGATTTTGCTATAAAAAAGGAAATTCCTATAAAATATGAGGAATATAATAATTTTGCAAAGCAGGTAATTCAAGATTCAAAATTTGGTTTGCAGGTTAAGCTTTTAGTTTCAATGAATGTAAATTTAAAAGCAGATACGGGTCAAGGGATTATTGAAGAGAAAATGTCCCCTACGATGATAATTCCGCTTAATACAAGCTTTTTTGAAATAACGGGGGAATTATCAAAGAATAAACCGGGAGCAATTGAGGGAACTAAAAAGATTCAAGTGCCAGTGAATAAGAAAAAGGTTATTGCTTATAGCTCTTTATTAGCTATTCTTACTGCTGCTTTATTATTTTTAATTTTCTTTACATCAGTGTTTACTGCAGATGATCCTTTTACTAAGAGTCTTAATAAGATATTTAAAAACTATGGGGATCGTTTAGTTGCTTTAAATGATGATGCTGTAGTTTTAAATGAAAATATTAGTAATGTAAAGTCCATGGAGGATCTTGTAAAGGTTTCTGATGAAATAGGAAGGCCTATAGTGTATAAACATAGTTATAATTTAAAGGATATAAATGAATTTTATGTTTTTGATAGTAATCAGTCATATGTTTTTAATTTAATGAATTTTCTTAAAAGTTCAAGATATAAAGAATTCAATAAGGAAGAGAGGAAACCTGCAGAGGATAAAAGTAAGTCTAAGAAATCAATCTTAGGATTTAAGCCTGCATTATCAAATAAAGAAAAATCTGAAACAAAGGACATTAAATCATAACTATAGATATTAACTGTGAATTAATGGGGTCTATTGCAAAATAGCCCCCATTAATTTTGACCTTCACAAAGAAGCTCTAAGGTAAAAAGTGCCAGACCGCTCCCTACACTCATATTTTTTTATAATCATGAAATTTTGCAACAGCTCCAAATTCGCGTGTGAAAAAATAAATATTTATTGGATGATTGTTTATATTAGTAAAATAAGTGGTAATAATATTAATGCTTTCCAGAAAGCAAGGATATAATGGTTAAATTTATGGATTAAAGTATTTATTAAGAAGGTGAATTAAATGAAGCATTATAAAACTGCAGCTAGTATACTAACAATTACAGCAGGATTAATTGGAGCAGGATATGGGTACTGGGCAAATAAAGTGAAAGTGAAAAATGCAATATCAACTGGGAATTTAAAAATGAAATTAGTTGAAATAAATGATAGTAACCCTCATTATCCATTAATATCTAGCAATAAGTATTTAGAAACAAGCATTGATATATCTAATGATAATATAGCAGAAATTCATATAAAAAACTTTTATCCTCATGCTTATGTATTAACCGATTTACAAATCAAAAATGTAGGTACTGTACCGACAAAAATAAAAGATATTAAAATTGAATGCGATAATGAGGATTTGGCAGAGTATATTAACTGTGATATTGCTTTAGGATTTAATGAAAGGGGTAGCGATTATGGTGATACAAAATATGAAATGATAAGCGGTGCTCTTGGTAAAGATATAGAGGGGAAACTTAATAAAGTAATAAGTGATAAAAATTTTATCATATACCATAATGGATATGTAGTTTTAGGTCTGCCAAATAGAATTTCAAGAGTAGGCAACTCAGAGTATAGTAAAAGGTATATTAGATTTAGCTTACCGGGGGATGTACCTAATGAAATTAAGAATAAAAATGCTAATATTAAAATAAGTATAAATTTTGAGCAGTTTTAAGTGCCAGCCATGTAGCAAGCGGCAATTGTACTAGATAGTGTCCCTGAAATTAAAAGGATATATTTGTTGAAATATGGATTAAAAATATATAAATACTATGCAATTGCAATTCAAACTATAGGCTGATATAATTTAATTAAAATATATTTGAGCAGGCGGTGAATGTATGGATAAAGATGTAAAACAAATGTTTGAACTAATTTTACAGAAATTTGATGGTATTGATGCTCGTTTTGATGGAATGGATAAGCGTCTTGATGGAATGGATAAACGCTTTGATGGTATTGATGCTCGTCTTGATGGAATGGATAAACGCTTTGACGGTATTGATGCTCGCCTTGATGGAATGGATAAACGCTTTGACGGTATTGATGCTCGTCTTGATGGTATTGATGTTCGCCTTGACGGCATTGAAAAAAGACAAGAAGAAATGTATTTGATGCAGAAGTCATTGGAAGAAAACATTAAAGTAACAAGGGCTGAACAGGATAAAATGATGTATACTGTTGCAGATATACAGGGGAAAGTACTTAAGCTATCATCACAGGTTGAAGACCATGAATCAGTTATAAGGCAAATAAGGGCAATTAATAAACTATGTTATCATTTTGATGATATTTTCTTTTTATGGATATAGGAGTGTATAATCGTATTTAATTGCGAATAAACATAACGCAATGAAAATTGTTTTAAAACCTACAATTTATAATCACTCCTAAATACATAAGAGAAAGAAAGGGAGAAAAGTAAATTGAACAATGGAAAAGAGAAAAACAATTCATAAAAATGCTTTAGTAGCACAAATTGCGAATAAAAGCGAATTAGAAACCAAGGTTGTTGATTTGATTTTGACAACACTTCAAGAATCTGTATTAGAAAACCTAAACAATGGACTTGATACAAAAATTAATGGATTCTTGGGTTTTGAAGAAATAAATGTCGCACCTAGAAAAGGCGTAAATCCTGAAACAGGAGAAAAAATATCTATTCCTGCTAAACGTAGGATGAATGTTAAAGTTAGTGAAAAATTCCAAGAAAAAATAAAACAATAGAGAGAAAGTTAGGAGAAATAAAAAATGGCAAAAACGAGAAGTGAAACATCAACAACTCACGAAACAAAGTTTTGGCTTTTCAAATAAGCTTGTTGATTAGACTAAGTAAGTTAAATCAATAACTTACTACGTTATATAAGAATATATAGGCACCTACGAATGTTAATCCAAGTTTGTAGCACTGCGGCTGATGATTAAACAGTTTTGAAGAGAAGAAATAGTGTTGTTAGCGCCAAACCTTATATAACATTGTCGATGGATTTTAACTCTTGTGAAAGGGAGGTAAACTTAATGTTAGTTTACGTAATTAATAAAAAGGAAGAACCTTTAATGCCTTGTAGTCCCGCAAAAGCGAGAAGGCTATTAAAAGAAGGAAAAGCGAAAGTTGTAAAAAGAACACCATTTACAATTCAATTGCTATATGGCTCAAGTGGGTACAAGCAAGAAGTGACTCTTGGGATTGACGCTGGGAGTAAAACAGTGGGGTTATCAGCAACTACTGATAAAAAAGAATTGTTTTCTGGAGAACTGATGTTAAGGAATGATATTGTCAGATTAATAGCAGATAAGAAAATGTATCGTGCGGCTAGAAGGCAAAGAAAATCTCGTTATAGAAAGGCGAGATTTAACAATCGCAAAATAGATAAAGGATGGCTAGCCCCATCTATTCAACATAAAATTCAAACGCATTTGACGATAGTTGATAGACTTCATAAAATATTGCCAATAACAAATATTATTGTTGAAACAGCCTCTTTTGATATTCAAAAGATTAAAAATCCCGATATTCAAGGAGTGAATTATCAACAAGGAGAACAATTAGGTTTTTGGAATGTTAGAGAATACGTATTATTTAGAGACGGTCATAAATGTAAAGGGAAAAAAGATTGTAAAAATAAAATATTAAACGTACACCATATTGAGTCGAGAAAAACTGGCGGCAACGCACCAAATAATTTAATTACACTTTGTGAAGAATGCCATAAAGATTACCATAGTGGTAAATTAAAATTTAATCTAAAAAGAGGGAGTAGTTTCAAAGATGCCACTTTTATGGGAGTTATGAGATGGGCGTTTTACGATAAATTAAAAGAATTATATCCAAATGTAAAGATGACTTATGGTTATATAACTAAAAATACTAGAATTAAAAACAACTTACCCAAAGGACATAGGGTTGATGCGTTGTGTATTACAGGGAATTCAAATATAGAAAGATTATATAATTGGTTTTATATGAAGAAAGTTAGACGCCACAATAGAAAAACTCATAGGGCGAAAATTTTAAAAGGCGGAAAGCGAAAATTAAACCAAGCCCCCTACGAAGTTTTAGGGTTTAGATTATTTGATAAGGTTAAATACAATAATCAGGAATGTTTTATATTTGCAAGAAGAGAAACTGGGCAATTTTGCGTTCGGTTGTTAAATGGCACAAAAATAAGAGATGGAGTTAATTATAAAAAATTAAAATTAGTTGAAAAACGAAAAGGCATATTATTTGAAGCAATGACGTAGTGTTTTGTTTAAAATAAATAATAATAAATTAAGAGAAAGAATAGAAGGAGATTAAAGATGGCAAAAGTAAAGAGCGAATTAAAGAATGTTTTTGAAGCTGAAGGATTTGTGAACAGTACCAGTCTTGAAGAAATTACATTGGAAAATTTAGATGAAGGAATTATTGACCTTGCACAAATTTTAAGAAATGCGGATGGTAAGTTCACGAAGATAGTAGTCACCACTACTGACTCAATAGACGTTCCTATTCTTAAAGATATTGAACATGAGGAATAATTAAGGTATAGTTAATGGCAGAGAAGAAAGAAGCAGAAATTTTGAATAATAACGAGCAAGAAAGACTGGCTATTATTCAAAAGGGGATTGACTTTAAAAAAAACAAAGATAAATATAAGGGATATACATGGGAAACACTTAACGATGAATTAGAGCATCCATATTCTAGTGGGGAGAGCTTCCGTTCTGCTGTAAAGGCATTTCAAAAAACTCTAAGAAATCCTATTGGTAAAAGTCATGAAGATGCTTTGCCAAAGGTTAATACTGATGAAGAAAAACTAATTGAAATTAAGAAAGAAAAAGTTAAATTACAAGACGAAAGAAATCAATATAGAGAATATATCCGTAATATAGCAAGAGAAGAAACGTTTTCAGAGATAGCATTAAAATGTGTCAAAGAATTAGCAAAGAAAACCCCAATGTTTAAACCAGATACTAAGTTGGTAATTGGAGATAATGAAGCAATTTCTATGATTTCCGATTGGCATATTGGTACAGATTTTAAAAATGGTGTGAATGAGTATAATTCCGATATCGCAAAAACAAGGGTTAATGTTCTACTTTCAAATATTATTAAGTATTGTAAGTTTCATAGTATTAGTAAAATACATGTTGTAAACTTGCAAGATTTAATTTCAGGATGGATACATACTAGTATTAGATTAGAAAATAGAGAAAATGTGATAGAACAAATAATGCTTGTTAGCGAAATGGTTTCAGAATTTTTACAAGAGTTATCTAAATATTGTTTAGTTGAATATTATAGCTCTTTGGACAATCATTCGAGATTAGATCCTAATAAAAAAGATTCTTTGAAGTTAGAAAATTTCTCAATACTGATTAATCATTATTTGAAAGCAAGATTAAGTAATAACTCAAGAGTTAAGTTTAATTCTAATGAATTTAGCGAAGATATAACAACGTTTAATGTGTTAGGTCATAATATAGTTGCTACTCATGGAGATAACGATAAACCAAGTGAAGTTATTAGGAATTTAACTATGCTTACTAAGAAATTCTATGATTTGTGTTTAACAGCACATAGACATCATTTTTATGCTAGCGAAGATGACATGGTTGTGCATATTTCCAATGGTAGTTTAATTGGTGTTGATAATTATTCGCAAGATTTACGAATGACATCAAAACCTAGTCAAACATTAATTATTGTTAGTAAGAAAAATCCAATAGAATGTATTTATCCGATTTATGTCGGAAAATAAGTGACAATTTAAACATTTAACTAGGTTAATAAAAAAAGTTTTCAAATCGTTTGACAAGACAAATTTTGGAAGTTATGTTATAATGTTATTGCGTGGTTTACTGAACAAACCATTTAACCATAATTGTTTGAAAATAATGATTATGGTTAAATTTAATATTATAATTTAAATAGAATAGACTATTTGTCAATCGCAGGTAGTCCCGCTAGATATGTACTTTTATAACAAACACATAGGTAAAACTCGAGTAAACCCCTTTGATGTTATGAAAAATTAAAAACTCACCTAGTGCCTAGGTCAAGGTGTTCGTAGGTGAGTTACATCAGAATGTAGATAAAGGAAGTCGTAGTGCCTGGTCGCACTAAATGGAATATCGTAATTTCCCATTCTGACCAAAGTAATTAATTAATAATAAATTTTAATAAAAATGCAGAGATTGTACTTACTTCAAGCAAATCAACCGTTAATTGATAAGAAAGAGTCAGTCCGCAAATTAGAATCTACACTTACTTCTAAAAACATTACGAGCGTTAAAAAGTTGGGTCAATTTTTATTAAAATTAAATTAAAAAAATAAAATAGGAGAAGGAAAAATGAGAGAGAGCATTTTATCACAAAGAGGCTATTTGCTTGCCCAAAACAGCAAAACAAACAAAAATTCATTATATTATGCAGCGAAACTACTAAATACTTTTGGTGTATTGGTAGATAAACCAAATGAAGTTACAGAAAACCATGTTCATATTATTGAACAATTATTTGGAACCAACATTCCTAAAAGTTTTTATAATAATCCGCAAGACCTTAGATATTTTACAGTTAAGGAACTTATTTTAGAACAGTTAATTTCTTATTTATCAATAGAATTTATTACTGGTGTTAATTCAGAAAATAATGCTGATTTTGATAGAATTGAATTGTTTAAAAAAGTTTTGCCTAATTATCAAGAAGGTAAAGAATTAACTATTAGAAACTATCAAATTATAGATGAATTTAAAGCAATAGAAGTTTTAAAAGAAGTTTCTAGTAACCTTTGTTCTTATACTAGGAAATGGAGCGAGAACGAAGAAAAAGAATTTGTTTGGCTTTATAATAATGGCTTTGATATAAGTGCAAAAGTTGAAAGTAAAGACAATGCTTTATCTTTGTTTTGTAACCATAGACTTTTTAATTTTGCTAAATTCCTAGACCAAAAAGATATAGTAAAATTAAGTGTTTCTCTTAAAGGTGAGTTAAAGCAATTAGATTATAGCAAAGATGAACTTGAAATGTTTAGAATTGCGTTAAAAACTTGCCAACAAACAAAACTTTCTAAAAAACAAGCAAAGTATTATAATGCTATTGTTAGAAAAGTTAATAATGGGTTGAAAGAAAAAATTAAAAAAGACAATCATTCAAGAAGTCCTTATAAAATTGCTAAGGAATTATTGAAACAAAATAAAGTAGTTGAAGCAGCAAAAGTATTTGCTCAAAATGGTTCTTTGTTAGAAAGAAATTTAGTTTGGTTATTATCAAGAGCAAATCTTTCAGAAGCACAAGAGATTATAGATTTGATAAAAGTTAATAATCCTATTGTATCAATTCAATTTGTCAATGGGTTATTGAAAGATAATAATGATGCTAGGATATTTAAGTTTACTAGAAATAGAAAAGTTGTTAAACATGTAGAAACTGATTATGAAAGAAAATGGCGTAAATCAATTTTATCTTTAGGTGTTAAAAAACTATTAAAAGAAAGTGTTGAAACAAAAGTTGAAAATTATTACAAATCTTTGCCATCATTGGGGAAAATTTATATAAACGATGATTTTAAAAAGATTGCACTACCTTTAAACACTAGTGCAACTGGTAGTGGACTTGATGTATTACCAAGTGGAAGTAGAGTACCTATTAAATGTGATTATATTAGAACGTTTTGTTATTGGAATGATGCTTTTGATATTGATACTAGTGTAATATTTGTAAATGAAGATACTAATAGTTATGATACATATTATTGGGGTAATTATTCTTCAAAGTTTTTTGGAAATAGTACATTATGCTCAGGAGATGCCAGAGGTATAGATGGCGCTGAATATATTGATTTTAAATTAAGTGAATTAAAACAAAAAGGTTATAAATATGCTTATTATTATGTTAATGGGTATAACTCTAGATTAAATGAGGGTAAAATCTATTGCGGATATCAAAATAAAGATGGTTTAAATACTCGAGCATGGGATTCAAAAAATATAGCAGTAAAAATTAATGTTCATGGAGATAGTAGGTCTTATTTAGGATTTGCTATTGACTTGGAGACTAATGAAATGGTTATAATTAATCAAATGATTGAATCCGATGAAAGAATTGCTCAAGTTAGTGATTTGCTTGGGGTAAAGCATTTGCTTGATAAGGGATATTTAGATAATTTCAATATTTATAAAATAGCAAAATTAAGAGGTACTGTTGTAGACAATCCTGTTGATGCTGATGTTATATTTGATAATGAGTATATACCTTTAGAAGGGCAAAAAGTTATTAAATCTTCTGATATTGAAAAATTAGTTAGTATTTTAACAAAATAAAAAATAATATAGAATCAAGACTTACTTCATTCTATACAGGGGGACTGTGGGTTGTGGGTTCGATTCCCATCATACCGAGTTCGGTATGTAGCTCAATGGTAGAGCAACAGTAAAAAGATAGTTTGGTCATTATTATTTATTGTTTTATTGTTTATAATTAGTTTATTTTAGATAAAACTTTTGTTTCATCTTGGACACAATCTTGGACATTTATTTGTCTAAGATGATATTTATTTGGATTTCAAGTAGTAACAGCGACTATTAGAAATATATATTTTATTTATTTATTTATTTTGAAAGGGGATTTGTTTATGTATGATTTATTTGATTTAGTTTTTAAGAGATGGGAAAGACCAGTATTGGAAGCCAATGGCTATAAAATTTTAAATACTGATAATGGATGCTTAATTGTTTTAAATGTTTTAGGCATTAGCAAGGAAGATTTAAAGTTAGATGTTAAAAATGGATTTTTGAGTATTGAAGGTAAAACAGAAGCCAAGGAAATTGATTTTATCAATTCAGTAAATTACAAGTTTAATATTAGCCAATTAAAAAATAAAGTTGAAAGCGTTGATTATGAGTTAAAAAACGGTCTTGCTTATATTAATTTAAACTATAAAAAAGAAAAAGAAAAAGAAATTAAAATTGTTTATAAAGAATAGTTTTAATTAATGTCTAATATCGCTAATAAACATCGCTGTTGAAATAGTTTGTAGCAAGATATTAAACTTATTAAGAAATTATAATGTATTTATATTATTTAGAGCCGAGAATTTTCTCGGTTTCATCTAAAAGCATACGTATCAAGTGTTGAAATTACCTCCTTTGACAATGTTTAAGATAGTATGCTTTTAGATGGATTATTACCATCACCATAAAAAGATGATACCATAATAAATGGTAATCCCACCTAAACGGCTGGAAACAGTGTATTCGGTTAGGATGGTTAAGGTCTCTATCTTTTGAGAAGATAGAATTAAGAAAGAGTTGACCTTAAATGGCTGGCTCTTTTTTCTTAAAGGTAATACAGCGTTACGACTGTTGTTTTAGTAATATATTTATCACCTTAATAAAAAGAAGAGAGGAAAGTTATGAGATTTTGCGTTGATTCTTCGAACATATTGTACGCAATATTTTACCAATCCGAAGAAAACGAATTTTCAATTTATCAAATTTTAAAATACGCTAAGAGAATAGAAGAATTGGCATATGGAAACTATTGTGACAATCTATACTTTAGAATTACTAATAGTTCTTTAATATATTTTGCTAATGAAAGCAACGATTTTGAGTATAATGATGGCAAAATAAAATTGATTTCATCGAGTAATTATCCTCAAAAATATGTTGAAACAGTATTTCCAGATGAATTAAAAAAGATAATAACAGGGTGGAAACTTAAATGATAATAGGATAAAGGTAATACAGCGAGCAATCGTGCGTATTAGATTGTAGTTTATTAAACAACATTATATTCTACAAGCAAGGCAGGCGTTAATCTTGCACAAGAAGTTTGGAATCTGGATGATTCTGGGCTTCTTTTTTATTTATATAAATATAAAAATATTACAGAGAATGAAGGGAGATGCTTTTATGGCAACATTGGAGAAGGTAGAAAAGAAATTAGAAAAAAAGCAAAATAAGAAAAATCCACAGTGTCTTAAATGTGGTTCTAGGGCATTGGATAGAACTTATAAATCGTTGAATAGCGACCATATGACTGGTTATCTACCCTATTGCAAAACTTGTGTAGGAGAAAAATTTAAAGAATATTTTTATAAGACAGGAAAAGATGTTCACGCATCATTATATTTACTTTGTAGGGTTGTTGATGTTCCTTATAGGGAAAATATGGCGATTGAAGCAATTGAAGATAATAAAAAAAAAGTAGAGTTAGCACAAGAAAAAAACAAAGAACGATATGCTGAAGATGTTTATATGTCTTACTTTGAAAAAATTAATACTTTGTTTAGACAAGTTGATAATGTGCATTTGTCTTTTGACGAATCTGATTTTTGTGAAACAGGAATTAAATTCTTAACAAAGAAAACAGAGAAGGATATTAAAGAACTTGCAAAAGAATTGCTATCTGAAGAAGAGTTCAACAAAAGAAAAGAATTAGAAGAATTACGAATAAGATTTGGTAATTATAAAGACGAAGAGTTGCTTTGGTTAAAAAAAGAATATGTTGATTGGGAATCAAGCAACAATCTTAACACTACAACATTGGTTAAGATGACAGAAGAAATTGTCAAAACCAGATTAGCGATGAGACAGGCAAAAAAACCTACTGATATAAAAAATTATCATAGTATTTTTAATGATTTGCTAAAACAAACTGGGCTAAGTCCTACATCGAACTCAAATCTCTCAGATACAACCAAAAATACTATTGGAATGAGAATAAAAGATATTGAAGAAAATAAGCCTGCTGATATGATTTCTATGAGACCTAAATATTCTGATATAGATAATTATGAAAAATACTTTCAAAATTATTATAGAGGACCTTTGTTAAAAAGTCTTGGTAGAGATAACGCTGATACTCAATCAATGGAAGAAGAAATTAAGCAATATAAAATATCAAGCGATGAATTGTCTGACGTTTTAGTAGATGGTGACGGAAGTAGTGAAGATTCACTTGATGATGGGGAATAGGAATCATGGCTGGATATATTTCTAATTTTGTTAACTGGAAAGATAAGAAGAAAAAAGAGCTTATTGAGGCAAGCGGAGTTGCTAAAAAATTAACCGATACTGAAAAAATAGAACTTGAAAAAGAAAACAATGTGAGAGAATGGATAACATATTTCCGTCAAAATCCTGCGAGATTTGCTGTTGAATATTTAGGAATAACAATTTTGACATATTGGCAACAATTCTTATTGCATATGATGTTTTTATCTAATGATTTTTTATGGGTAGCTTCTCGTGGACTTGGTAAAACATATTTAGTGTGGTTATATTGTATTATTAGATGTATTTTATTCCCAGGAAGTAAGATTGTATATACAAGTACAACAGGCGGTGTTGCAATTCAATACATGCGTGAAAAAGTTGGAGAGTTTAGAGATAAATATCCCAATGTTGATTGTGAAATAGACAGAATGCCAACAAGTGCTGATAATGCTGGTGTTTACTTTAAAAATGGATCTTATGCTATAATTAGACCACCATCAGCAAATGCACTAGGAGCGAGAGCTAATTGTATTGTAATAGATGAGTTTAGACAAGTAGAAAAAAATGGAGCAGGTATTATTGAATCTGTGTTTCAAAAATTCTTAACGTCTCCTAGACGTCCATTATTTATGGACAAATTGGACGATAAAGGTAAACGAATTTATGCTAATTACCCCGAAGAAGAAAATATAGAAATATATATTAGTTCTCAATCACCAACTTTCGAGCCTTCTTTTAATAGATATGTTAATGCAATTAAAAATATGATGAAAGAAAAAGAAACTATCGCTTTATGTATGCCTTATTATTTGGGAGTTAAAGATGGAGTAATATCTAAAAAAAGAATATTAAAAGACTTGAAAAAAGAAGGTGCAGATATGTCTGTATTTGCACTAGAGTATGAGTGTATTCCTTATGGTAGTAATGAAAACGCTTTCTTTACAAATGAAATGTTTTTAAAAAATAGAAGTATAGCAAAGATTTTTATTCCTATGACACCTACTGATTATATTAAACATCGAGAAAATTTATCAAAAAATCCTTTTTATATACCTAAAGTAGCAGGAGAAAAAAGGCTTGTTTGTGTAGATACGGCAAATACCAATAACGCTGAAAGTGCTAACACTATCGTCGAATGTTTAAGATTGATACCCGTTGAAGTTAAAAGAAGACGAAAAGTGGACGATGGTTTTGAAAATTATGTAGAAAAATATTATGAAAAACATTTGGTATATATGAAGAATATTTCAAAAGATATGACACCCGACAATCAATCAAAAATTATTAAAAGGACATTTGAATTATTTGAATCTGATTATTTAGTTATAGACTCTCAAGGTTCAAGTTTAACCGTTATTTATTCAATGATTAAACCCACTTATGATGATGAGTACAATAAAGAGTATCAAGCATCCGATAG
>ENA-UOOK01002677-UOOK01002677.1-fermentation-metagenome-genome-assembly--contig:-NODE-2677-length-21388-cov-6.667510_pt1 | contig 21388 bp, 17 predicted proteins | sample MGYA00245777_ERZ724023 | MGnify/ENA primary metagenome ERZ724023 (study PRJEB28704, sample SAMN03018312) | fermentation metagenome | biome: anthropogenic terrestrial biome; feature: soil; material...
TGATTTTCCTTATTTCCATTGGTATCATTTTTTTCATCCGCTTATCGTTTTTCTTCTATTATACCATCCCACGCAATCTTATCCGGAATTGCGGTAGGTTAATATCAAAAAAAAGGACCGTCGCTTATTTTCAAAAATAAGCGACGGCCTAGTTTCTCATATCCTGTATTATGTGTCATTCAGTATCTTCTTTAGATGGTTATGTGTTTTCTCATGGGAATACAGAGTTCCCGTCAAGATGATATGCACAGGATAGCGCATTCGCTTGAAATCGGTTTTCCCCGACAACTTAGACATGGGAGGCGCCGAAATAGCGGCCGGCCTCGGGACGAAAACGGAGTTGTTGGCGTGTTTTGAAAAAGTCAAGAAAAGCGTACATCCAAGCAAGTACCTGTTAGGCAGCAACAATAGATGAAAGAGCCCTCTTTTTAAGAGGAGGGAGACACCCTTCGTTCGCCGTGCAGCGGCGCTCGGAATTGTAATAAAGTTCGATCCATGAGAAAATTTCACGCCGGACTTCATCCCGTGTCAGCTTGTAAAGCGGGAGCCTGTAAAGTAGATCCTTTTTCAGGGTAGCAAAAAAGCTTTCCATTCGGGCGTTGTCAAAGCAGCTTCCGGTGCGCCCCATGCTCTGCCGGAGCTTGTAATCAGCAGGGCATTTCTATAACAACGGCTGGTGTATTGGCTGCCCCGGTCTGAATGTAAAATCAGGCCGTCCCGTTTTCCGAAGCGGGCCTACGGCATTATGAAGAGCTGAAACGCAAAGACCGGCCTGTTGCTTCCCCATGGCAAGGCCGACGATGGCGCCGTCAAAGCAGTCCAGAATGGCGGCAAGATACAGCTTCCCATTTTTGCATTTCATCGCTGTAATATCGGAGAGCCATTTGGTGCTGGGCTCGGATGCCTTGAAATCACGCCGGACCAGATCTTCACTGAGCTGGTCGGCAGGATTGCGTTTTGTGATGCCATGCGGCTTTTTATGACATTGGAGCAAACCGTGCTCCCGGCAGAGTTTATAGCAGGTGCCGTAACTCGGGCGGTTTTCGGCAGGCAGCCCGCCCCACAGGCTCCTGACGCCGTAGCAGCAGTGTTTCTTTCGAATCTCTTTCAGGGCCGATACCGTGGCTTCATATCGGGCAGGGCGGGCATTCGCTTTTTTCCAGGTATAATAATCCCGACGGACATGGAGCGCTAAACAGCAAACCGCGACGCTGGATGCTCCGTGATGCCGAGCAATCCATACATACCGCTGCCGCGGCTTGACGCCTGTTATCGGTCCGCCATAAAACCCAGCGCCTTTTTCAGAATCAAATTGGCCTCCCTAAGCTCGGCGTTTTCTTTCTCCAGCCGTTTCATTCCTTCCTCCGGGCTTTCACCTGGACGCAATCCTTTGATGGCAATCCCATGATCCAACCGGTCGAGCTGCTGCCAACGATACAGCGCTTTGGCGGAAATATTCAACTTCTCGCTTGCCTCCCGGACTCCGATTTCACTTGCCAGCTTCAATGCGTCATGCCGGAACTCTTCGTTGTACTTCTTTACCATTTCGCACACCTCGTCCTTATTTTATCACTTTCGCGGGTGTACGCTTTTTATACACTCCAGAAAGGGAGTGCTTTGTAACACCCCCCTTTCCTTAACACAGCCCCAGACTTTTTCCTTGTTTTTCACAAGTTGAACAGGGCGATCTCAAAGCGCATTTCAGAACGGTTGGAGGGGTTCGCACTTTTACGTGGCTCGATTTGTTTAGCGCCCTTTTTGAAATATCGGATTTCAGAAAGGACGCTACTTCTGTCTTCATGAATTATCAATAAAATTATCGTGTAGAAAATATCAGTTTTGGGCATGCCGGAGTTTGCTGTCTTTGTCCTGCGTGATGCCATAAGAGGACTGGTACTGCTTTGGACTGACGCCCACCGTTTTCTTGAATGCGCGGCTGAAATGGGGAAAGTTTTCGTAACCTACGGCCTGGGCGACTTCGCCGATTCTGCTGCCGTTTTCCAGCATTTTTTTCGCTTTTTCCATTCGCTGCTGAATGATATAATCCTGCAGCAGCATTCCGGTTTCTTTTTTAAAAAGACGTGAAAGATAGGCAGCATTATAATGGCACTGTATAGCGAGACTATTCACTGATAAGTTCTCGGAGAGCTGGCCTGCCACAAGTCCGCAGATGCGTCGGACCAGCTGGTTTTCCCAAATATTTTGATCCTGTGTCAGAAAATCAAGATACTGCGAAACGACCACGACGCATCTTCTCCGAAAAAGAGGAATATTGGAAGTGACACTCGAAGACTCCAAAAAATCGCGCGCTTCGTTCCCCCAGCATCCGATTGAAATACGGCGTTGGAGTGAATCTTTGATCAGTGCTCCTGAAATTTCGTGATAGGCTTCCAACGCCGCATCCTTCGGGTCCTTCTGCGCGTCTATCTCGTTGAAAATAGCTTCTAGACGCGCCAGAGTCTGCTCCTTATCCTGCATGGCAAGCAGCGAAAAAAAGGACGGCTGCAGGCTGAGCGATTTCAGACTGTGAGCAGTTTTGGCTTCATCCGGTAGTTCCGGTCCACAGATGAAACCGGAGTCTCCACTGTAAGTCTGGGACATTTTCCGCTCCAGCCTGCGGTAACTCCCGCCGATGTCATGCAGCGGGGCGGGAAAGTCCCAGAAAATCACGGCACGGCATTTCAGCGTTTCCTGCAGCCCATATAGAAACGCATCCAGCCGCTCTACCGTCCGGCAGAGAAATGCGGAAAGGCTGTTCTGATCTTCGTCCAGAAAAAGGAAGCAGATATCTCCCTGAAGATTGAGAAAACAGTACAGCCGTTTCTCCTCTCCAAGCACTTCTTTTCCAAATTTTTCGGCCACTATGCCGCAAAGGTCTGGTTGCGGGGGATTGCTGTCCCAATAACTGACGGATGCAGTAACCCAGAAGCCGTAATCGCCGGCTCGGATATCAAGGCCAATCTTTGCAAGCTCCTTCGGATCCACCCAGTGATGCACGGTATCCCTTTCTAACCAGCGTAGGAAGTAGCGCTCGCGCAGGAACAGAGTTTGTTCTGCGAGTTCTTTCTTTGCCTGCTCGACGATCTCCTGCTTCTGCAGATCGCTCTGGAGCTCGGAAAGCGCCTCTCCGGCGACCTCGACGAGGTCCTCGTACCGGATCGGTTTCAGCAGATAGCGAAAAACGTGTATCTGTACAGCGCGCTGCGCATATTCGAAGTCCCGATATCCCGTTAAGACGATGATCTTCGTATAAGGCCACCTTAGAAGCGCCTTTTCGCTCATGGAGATCCCATCTTCCGCTGGCATGTGTACGTCGGTGATCAGGAGATCGATCCGGTGCTTTTTCAGAATTTCCAAAGCGTCCGCCGCGTTCTCAGCCCGGAAGACCTCCTGAATATCAAGTTCCTCCCAGTCGATATTATAACAAAGGCCGTCGAGGATAAACGGTTCGTCATCGACCAGCAATAAATGATACATCAGCCGTCTGCCCTCCGTTCCGGAATGTGAACCTCAACACGCGTTCCGTGCGGAGCCAGAGGCGTTACCTGCATGTCGACCTGCTCGCCGAACATCAGCCGCATGCGGTCGAAAACGCTTTTCAGGCCGTGAATATCCCCACCGTCTGAGGAATCATACATCCGGGCTCGTATCTTTTTCAGGTCGGTCTCGCTGATCCCAGAGCCGTTATCTTCCACCCGGAACACGATCTTTTCCCGGTGGCGAAAGATGGCAATCCGTAATCCGCATTTTTTCTGTGTCCCGTTGAATGCGTGCGTAATTGCATTTTCCACAATGGTCTGCAGCGAAAGGCTCGGAATTTCAAGGCCGTTCAATCCCTCTTCGACGGTATAGGTGAAGTCAAGCCAGCCGGGGCGGCGCAGCTTAAGAATGTTCATGTAAAGCTGGATGTGCTGAAGTTCCTGCCCGATAGGAATATTTCGCTCTTCCAGATGAGCGCCAAGCTGATAATACTGCGCCAGATAGATTGTCATGTTGGAGGCTGTGTCCAGTTCTCCGCTTTTGATCATGTTATAAACGCCGAAGAGGCAATTATAAAGGAAATGCGGGTTAATCTGCGATTGCAAGAATCTGAGTTGAGCCTTTTTCAATTTTACCTCGGAGAGGTATTTTTCCTTCAGAAGAAGATCCAGCTGTTCCACCATATGATTGAACTGCTCTGCCATCATGCGGAACTCTCCCTTTTCGCTGATGATGGCTCTAATGGAAAAATCTCCGACAGCCACTTTCTGCATGGAGTCAATGAGAATATGGACCGGCGTATAGACCTTGCGGTTTGCAAGCAACAGATAACTTGCGCCGGCGAACACGGAGAAAGTCAAAACAGCGTACAGCATCCACAACATCCGTATGATCGGCATCAGGGCCTCTTCTTCGCTGAACGCGACGCCGACGATGCAGTTGACGTTCGGCATGATGCTTGGAACTACGCGCACTTTTGCCTTTTTTACAGAGCAAGTGAATGCATCCACCCGCCCGCTTACCTGGTATTGCCGCGCCGCCGCCTCCATCACGGAGGAGTCCAGAAAGCCGCTCTTGTCAAGGCAGATCGATTTTCCACTGGGATCGATGAAGAAAGGCGCCTGCTTCTGCTTGTCGTTTTGAAAAAGGTCGGAGAGATGTCCGATCAGCGATTTCTCGTCGATTTCGATCAAAACGATTGGGCGGCTCTGTCCTTCGCGGACGTATCCTATGAGGATGGAGAGGCACTCCGTAGACGGATCGCGAAGCGACGGCCGTATTGCCCATGAGGAGAACGGCGGTCCGTATTTTTTCATTTTCTCGAGGGAATACGCACTTGCATGCTCCACTCCTCGTTTGCTGGATACGACGCGCTTCTGCGCGGGGAAAATGACGGCGGCGTCCGCATTGAGATATTCTGAAACGAACTGCAGTCTGAGCCGGGAACCAAAACAGGCAAACTCGTAAAGACTGGACGTATCGCCAGCGGCATTGGAAAGGCGGACGGCTTCGTCATCGATCAGAACGGTCGCTGCCATCGTCTGGAGCCTCATTAATTCGCTTCCGAATTCCTGTGCGATCAGCTGGGTGCTGCTACGGTAGGAATGCTCCACCTCACTGTGCATGTTATTCATGCCCCAATACCCGAACGCGCTACACAGAATCATGACCGGGACAAGCACCAGCAGAAAGCCACCGGAAAGCGTGCGGATCACCGAAGACTTGGGATGATGAAAAAAATTGTACATGATTCTCCCTCCTCCAAACAAAGCAGACGATTCATAATGTTTAAAAATGGTAAAAAAGTAATAAAACATCATGGAATGTCAGCCGTTTATGTGATATATTGCGGTCGTTGGAACTGAATTTATCGGAAAAGGAGGGAACAGACAATGAAAATAATATGGGATAGCGCCTGAAAAGGCAAAAGATGAGAACGCATCGTCATCAGAATAATGCAGCTACACAATATTCCATCAAAATGAGGCGCCTCATCTATTTTTATAGTATAACATAATTTTTTATGGAAAGGAACCCGCATTGGTGATTTTTACCTTGGTTAGCACCGTAAAAGTGATTTTACCGGCACAAAAAGGAGAATAGCGATGAAAAAGGAATTATCTCTTTCGGTCATCGTCAGCGTCGTCCTAGCGGCTTCCATGATCTTTGCGGGCTGTCAGCAACAGACGGCGACAAACAGCGTGGCAAGCAGCCCAAAGGACAGCAATAATAGCACTGTGTCCGCAGCAAAGGACGGGATCGTATTCGATGAAAAAGGTCATTTTTTGAAATACGATCCGCCGATCACATTGACGACGAACCAGATCGTCAGTTCGGACACTATGTTTCATGAAGGCTGCAACGCTGAGAACAACGGCTGGACCAAGTGGATGAAGGAAAAACTCGGCATCATCTGGAAGATGAAATGGGTTTCCGCCGACGGCGCATCCAACACAACAAAGCTGGACCTCGCTTTCGCAAGTAACGACTTGCCCGACGTCATCTCCAATGCCAGCGTTTCCCAGATTTCCAAATATGCGAAGGCCGGAAAGCTGGCCGCACTCGACGGTTATCTCTCGCAGGCGCCGGCTCTCGTTGACTACTATGTGAAAGACAGCGAGCAGCTGAGCAAAGGCACGTTCTGGAAGCCGTTCACCGTGGATGGCAAGAAGTATGCCATGGGTGCAGGGATGGATTCTCTGGCTTTCTGGTCCGACAATTTTATCCGCACAGATATTCTGAAGGAATTGAACATGGAGATTCCTTCCACGATCAGCGAAACAGAAAAAGTTTTTGAAGCATACCATAAGAAATATCCGGAAGGGTACGCGCTCACACTGGATAAAGATTTGAACGGGATGGCAACTGTTCTGACAGCGTATGAAGCGTACCCGGACTCCTGGGTGGAAAAGGACGGAAAGCTCATCTACGGCAGCATTCAGCCGGAGGTCAAGAAAGCCTTGGCAAAGCTTGCGGAATGGTATAAGAAGGGCTATATCGACCCGGAGTTTGCCGTGAAGGACTCGAAGAAGGTTTCCGAAAGCATTGTCTCTGGAAACTTCCTCATGTATAACGGCGCTTGGTCCGCCATTGCGAACCCATTCACCCCGATGTGGAATGCGCTGCCCAGTGCGAGTGTTGAGGCGATCCCCTTTCTCAAGGGCGACGACGGCAAATGTGGCGTTATGAAGAATACGTGGTGGACGGACTGCAGAGCGATTGCGTCGTCCTGCAAGAACCCGGAGGCCATGTTCTATCTTCTGAACGACAATCTCGATTCTTATTACCGCAACGAGACCTCTCTGCGCGAAACCATGAAGACAAAATACGACTACGAATTCAAATATCCCGTCACAAAGGTGCAGAACCCGACCAACGCCGACCAGATCGCGAAGGATTACCCCAACATCGGCCAGCCCCGTCAGCTTTACCTCTATAACTACAGCGATGCGGAGCAGGGTTGCGGATTCATCAACGATTTCTACACGCAGCAGAGCTCATGGCTCGGTTTCTACTGCAAGATTCCCAGCATTGGAAACAACGACTTTAAAACGATGGCTACCGCCGCAAAAACAGGCGATAAGAGCGGCCTTTCCTACGACGGCAAGCGCATGTACGATGAGTGGAACAGCACACATCCCAATATGCTGAAAACGTTCGTTGGTATTTACGACTACTGGAATTCTCTGATGCAGGGCAAGGACAATGTTCTAAAGACGAACGCTTTCGCAGGCGCCGAAACAGCCACTATGACAGAAAAAGGTGCCTACCTCAGCAAACTTCAGCTGGAGACTTTCACGCAGATTATCATGGGGACTAAGTCGGTTGATGCGTTTGACCAGTTCGTCTCCGATTGGAAAGCCAATGGAGGCGATAAGATCACCGAAGAAGTGAACGAATGGTACAGCAGTAATAACGGGAAATGAATTTCAGCGTGAAACGGGGAGTTTCTGCGAAGGAAACCCCCATTTTGCGCCCCCTTTATCAAGGAGCTGGCAATATGGAACAGCAGACAAACCGCAACGGACGTATTCCCTTTCGGAACTATCTGAAACGGAAATGGCGCCTTTACGCCATGCTTATCCTTCCGGCATTCGTCGTCGCACTTTTTCAGTATGTGCCTCTCGCGGGGCTTAGCATTGCTTTTCAGGACTTTAATCCGGACAAGGGCTTTTTGGGAAGCGACTGGGTTGGGATGAAATGGTTTCGGATTATCTTTCAAATGCCCGATTTTCCCCTGCTTCTACGCAACACCGTCGTCATCGCCGTGGGAAAAATTGTTCTCGGACAGATCATTTCAATCGCCTTCGCTCTTCTGCTAAATGAAATTACGCGTCCCATCTATAAACGCATGATCCAAACCATCACTTATTTCCCACACTTCCTTTCGTGGGTCATTATCGGCGGCATCTTCACGGATATGCTTTCCAGCAAAGGACTGATCAACCAGTTTTTAGGGCTTTTCAATATAAAGCCAATCTTTTTCCTTGGAAGCAACCAGTGGTTCCAGTCGACCATGATCCTGCTGGATCTCTGGAAGGAATTTGGCTGGGGTGCAATTATTTATCTTGCTGCGATTATCAATATTAACCCGGAACTGTATGAGGCGGCGGTAATCGACGGAGCTTCAAAATGGAAAAGTATATGGCATATTACCCTTCCCGGAATTAGCTCCATCGTCGTTATGATGGGAATCCTCAGCATTGGGAACATCCTGAATGCCGGATTCGAGCAGGTCCTTGTCATGTATAATCCCGCCGTTTACCAGACCGGGGATATCTTGGACACGTTTATTTATCGGCAGGGCTTGTTAGATGCACAGTATTCCCTTTCAACGGCGCTTGGCCTCTTTAAATCGCTGATCGCCCTCGCCCTGACATTAACGGCAAATCACTTTGCAACCAAATACACCAATTATCGAGTCTTTTAGGGAGATAGCCGTCATGCGAAAAAAAATACGGTTTACCACAGGAGACAGGATCTTTCTGATCATCGACTACATTATCTTGACGATAGCAATGCTGACCTGCTTGCTTCCCATGCTTCATGTGATTGCGCTTTCGTTCAGTGACAGCGTTTCAGCCTCGACAAACAGCGTGCTTTTCCTGCCAAAGGGCTTCAATACGCTCGCCTACAAGACCATGTTCAGCAACCCTATTTTTTTCAACTCGTTTCTTGTTTCCATTGTTCGTACGGTTGTGGGAACCGCCGCCAATATGATTCTGACTGTGATGGCAGCCTATCCGCTCTCCAAAGAGGACAGCGAGCTGCGTGGGCGCAAGTGGATCAGTCTCTTTTTCATCATCCCGATGCTGATTGGCGGCGGGCTGATCCCCAATTACCTCCTTGTGAAGGATCTCGGGCTGATGGACACACTCTGGGCGCTAATCTTGCCTGGATGCCTGCCGATCGGGAACATGGTCATGATGATGAACTTTTTCCGCGGCATCAGTAAGAGCCTGTTCGAATCGGCAGAGATTGACGGCGCGAATGACTTTGTAATTTTGTTTTGCATCGCGCTTCCTCTATCCCTCGCATCGATCGCGACTCTTACGCTGTTTCAGGTGGTCGGCCACTGGAACGAGTGGTTCGGCGCAACAATCTACATTAACAACCGGAATCTGTGGCCACTACAGACCTTATTGCACGTGATGCTGACGTCAATCGATTACAACTCTTTCAGCGCGGAAAATTTGAGTCAGCTCCGCCTACTCTCCGATCGTTCTTTCCGTGGTGCAATGATTGTGTTTGCGACCGTTCCCATTTTGTGCATCTATCCATTCATGCAGAAATATTTCGTCTCCGGCATAACGATAGGTTCTGTAAAGGAATGAATGTTTATTTTTCTCTTTGATCATAAAAGCGGATGAAGTTTGCTGAGGCACACGCTTTTCGCGCTTGGAAGGGCCGTCGTAGTAAACTCCAGCTGGGATCGTTTCCTCGTGCTCGTAGCGGGCGCTGCTTCCGTTCGGTTCAGCAGCACGGTGCGGAAGTCGGCGGATCGCGCTTTTTCTTCCGTCTTACGACCCTACTGCGATTCCACAGATGACCGCGAGAACGATATATAGAAAAGATTGGTAGTGGATAATGAAAACGATACCAAATAAATATTTCGGAAAATCATAATGGCGGATCACAGAGACGGTATGACAGTAAAAGCAATCAGCCGGGCCGTACGCATCAGCGAACCAACAGGTTACCGTTTATTCCAGAGGAAAGAAAGACCTGAACAATCGAGCCCTTTTGCCAGAATTTCGGGGAGCGTTCAGAAGTAACAGCGGGATAGTTGGAAGAGATGAACTGTCCGGTGATAGAAAACCTGGACATTATGTTTGCGGAAATCAAGGAAACCATGCATCCGTCCACACAAAAATCCGAGATCAGCAAGATTCTTCGTAACAGGTTGGGGCTGCGATATAAAAAAAGATAAAATGGGCGTGTGGGTTCTTTATATACCTTGCTTGATTGCTTCCCCATATTTTTCAATCTGTTTCTGTAAGTGACATCATCGGCCGGTTTTGTAAATCCCATTACTTGCTAACTTAGAAATTATTGTAGGGGACAAGCCAAGCACCAAACCTGCATACCATCCGCAAAATATATGTGCTCGAATTTCACGCGGTCATCTCCACCAGCCTTATCGCTATCCGCGGACCCCTACGGGGCACTGCGGGTAGTGATTTTTATATTTTCCGGCAAATTTCGACCTTGTCCACAAAAGTTTCAACCGGAATTGCGCGGCACTTCGAATGCGGGTGTCTTTCGGGCCCATTCACGGGCTTTTGGGTTTTCCTGCCGCCGGTTTCTTTCACCCCGGCTTTTTCGCTCTGCGGTGGTGGAAACTTTCATACCGTTGTGATATGATGATTAAAAATTCTCAGTGGTTCAATCGATAGAGATTGCTTTTCCCTGGAAGCCGTGAAAAAGGAGGAGAGCCGGGGCCGGAAAGACATTGGGCATATGCTGTGGCGGCGGCCGCCGTTTCCACGCCGGGACGCGGCTGTTTCAGTGTACCGGGCGCGGGGGTGCGAACCGCATTCGGCATGGAAAAGTATGAGTATGGGGCCTCAATCATATTGACAAGGGGTAATGAAAATGAGCCAGAACATTCCGCAAGTGAAACTTGGCATCGTTGCGGTCAGCCGCGACTGCTTCGTCCTGTCGCTTTCCGAGAGACGGAGAAGGGCGGTCGTGGAGAGCTGCGCGAAAGAAGGAACCTCCCTTTATGAATGCAAGACCGTCGTAGAGAGCGAAAACGATGTGGCGAAAGCCGTTGCGGAAGTGAAAGCCGCCGGGTGCAACGCCCTCGTCGTCTTCCTTGGGAATTTCGGACCGGAGACTCCGGAAGCGCTGCTTGTGAAGGAGTTCGGCGGACCGGCCATGATCGCGGCGGCCGCCGAGGAAACCGGAAAAGATCTGATCAACGGCCGCGGGGACGCTTACTGCGGCATGTTGAACTGCTCCTACAATCTCGGCTTGCGCAAACTGAAAGCGGTGATACCCGCGTACCCGGTCGGAACGGCGGACGGCATAGCCGGTATGATCGCCGATTTCGTTCCCGTCGCGCGCGCGATCCTCGGGCTGAGTTCCCTGAAGATCATCACGTTCGGGCCGCGCCCGCAGGACTTCTTCGCGTGCAACGCGCCGATCCAGGCGCTGTACGACCTCGGGGTGGAGATCCAGGAGAACTCCGAGCTGGACCTGCTGGTCTCCTACAAGGCACACGCCGGCGACGCGAGGATACCGGCGGTTGCGGAGGACATGGCGGCGGAGCTTGGCGCGGGAAACCGGTACGCCGACCTTCTGCCGCGCATGGCGCAGTTTGAACTGACACTTCTGGACTGGGCGGAAAACAACAAAGGTTCCAGAGAGTACGTTGCGTTTGCGAACAAATGCTGGCCGGCCTTTCCGAGGGAGTTCGGCTTTGAACCCTGCTATGTGAACAGCAGGCTGGTTTCGCGCGGAATTCCGGTCGCGTGTGAAGTCGACGTCTACGGCGCGCTCAGCGAATACATCGGTGCCTGCCTTACCGGCGACGCCGTCACGCTCCTCGACATCAACAATTCGGTTCCGGCGGATCTGTATGACCAGGAGATCGACGGAAAATATCCCTATGCGCTGCAGGATACCTTCATGGGGTTCCACTGCGGCAATACGCCGCTCTGCAAGCTCTCGAAAGGCGAGCTGAAATATCAGCTGATCCAGAACCGCCTGCTCGAAAACGGACGCAAACCCGATTTTACCCGCGGCACCCTGGAGGGCGACATCGCGCCGGGGCCGATCACTTTCTTCCGGCTGCAGAGCGCCGCCGACACCACCCTTCACGCCTACGTCGCGCAGGGCGAGGTGCTTCCGGCGGCAACCCGTTCCTTTGGCGGGATCGGAATTTTTGCGATCCCGGAAATGAAGCGCTTTTACCGGTATGTCCTGATCGCCAAGCATTTCCCGCACCACGGCGCGGTTGCCTTCGGACACGTGGGGAAGGCGCTGTACACGCTTCTGGATTATCTGGGCGTGGGAGACATATCCTATAACCGGCCGAAATCCCTGCCATACCCGAACGAGAACCCGTTCGACTGAAAGGATTCCCCTTTTTTATTCGCCCCGGATTGGTTCGGGGGAAGCAAACATCCCATAAACCCCTCCCCTTGCGGCGGAATCCGGCTGCGGGGGAGTCGGTCTTTATGGGGGAAAGCCGCGGGAACCGGGACGCCGGGCAACCCCGGGCGAAACGCGGCGGAAAAAGGAGGGGCTGGAACACCGGCCCGTGTTTCGCGAGGAAAATTCGTTTCTCCTTGCAGCGGCGGGGAGGACATGATATAATTTATGCTGAATTAGAAAATGGAGGCGCGTCTTTTGAAAAAAGTCGATGACAAGCATTTTGGGCGGTTCCTTTTTCCGCATACGCTTTCCGCGCTGGGGAACGATCTCTATTTCTGTATCAAGAAAACAGACTGGGAAGAGAACAAATATCAGTCCGACCTATATCTGCTGCGCGGCGGGAATCTGCGGCAGCTGACTTTTTCCGGAGACGTGGGCGAATACCATCTGCTGCGCGGCGGCATCGTTTTCGCTTCCCTGCGGAAAACGAAGGATAAGGAAGCGCGCAAGAAAGGAGTGCCGCTTACCGTTTTGCAGAAGCTGCCTTACGGCGGCGGCGAGGCCGCGGAGTTTCTGCGCCTGCCTTACGCCGTAACGGGGATGCGCTTTCTTTCCGAGGACCGTTTTTTCTTCACGGCTAAAGTATCGCGCGAGTTCGAGGCCGCGCTTGCCGCTTGCGGCGGGGACGCGGAAAAGGCCGCGGAACGCGTGAAGGAGGACGGCGACTACCGCGTGCTCGACGAGATCCCGTTCTGCAGCAACGGCGCGGGGTACGTCGGCGGCCAGCGCAACAGGCTGTTCTTTTACGACGCGGGCCGGGTGGAACCCGTGACCGGGGAGGACACGGACGTGTCTCTCGGCGCGCTTTCCCCGGGCGGGAAGAAGCTGTGGTATACGGCGAGAACCTTCCGCGGCAGGGACCCGGTTTACGACCGGCTGTTCGAGATGGACACCGGCACCCGGAAGGCGGCCGATATTTCCGTCTGCGACACGGCGCAGCACTCCGGCGTTTGGCCGCTGGACGACGGAAGGGAGGCGGTGCTTGCGGGCGTCGCCAGAAAATACGGCGTCAATGAAAACGAGACGGTTTTCCTGCGCGAGGGCGGAGCGTACCGGACCGTTTACGACGGGGGAGCGTACAGCTTCGGAAACGCTGTCTGCACCGACGTCCTGGCGGAGCGCGCGATGCCGGCCGAGCCGATGGCGCGGGGGAACGGGATCTTTCTTATCAGCACGCAACGGGACAGCTCCGGCCTGATCCGCCTGGATGTGGAGAGCGGCGAAATCGTGAATGTCACGCGCGAAACAGGCTGCGTTTCGGAAGCGGTCCTGTTCGGGGACGGCTTCGCCGCCATCGCCATGCGGGGCAACGGGGGCTGCGAGGTCTATTCCGTTTCCATGGATGGAGCGGAGAAGCGCCTGACGTCCCTCAACACGTCCGTCTGTGGCGAATACGAATATTCCGCGCCGCAGGGATTCTCTTTCCGGAACGACGCCGGCACCGAGATCGACGGCTGGGCGATTCCGCCCGCCGGCGCCGAGGACGGGAAAAAATACCCGACGATCCTGGACGTCCACGGCGGACCGAAAGCCGTTTACGGAAGCTGCTATTTCCACGAGATGCAGCTTTGGGCGAGCCGCGGCTTTGCGGTGATCTACTGCAACCCGACCGGCGGAAGCGGCAGAGGCGACGAATTTTCAGACATCCGCGGGGATTACGGCGGCCGGGATTACCGCGACATCATGGCTTTCGTGGACGAGGCCGTCCGGCGCTTCCGCTTCATCGACGCGAACCGCATGGGAGTCACGGGCGGCAGCTACGGCGGCTTCATGACGAACTGGATCATCGGCCATACCGGCCGCTTCAAGGCGGCGGCTTCCCAGCGGAGCATCGTGAACTGGCTCAGCTACTACGGCAACGCGGACATCGGGTACTATTTCGCGGCGGACCAGACTGGAGCGGATCCCTGGAACAATCCCGAAAAGGCATGGGAGCAGTCTCCGCTTCGCTATGCGGACAAGGTCACCACCCCGACGCTGTTTCTCCATTCGGACGAGGATTACCGCTGCCCGCTTTCCGGCGGTCTTCAGATGTTCACGGCCCTCTGCGTTCACGGCGTTCCCGCACGGATTTGCGTGTTCAAAGGGGAAAACCACGAGCTTTCGCGCAGCGGAAAGCCGAAGCACCGCGTGCGCCGGCTGAAGGAGATCACGGAATGGTTTGAAAAATACCTCGGGGCGGAATAGAATTCCCGCGGGACGGAAAATTTCTGCTGCGGTCGGCATTATCCTGTCTTTTGAGCTTTATCATAGAACTGGGATCGGCCGGGAAAGGAGCGTGACGGCAGCCTGAGCGTCGATCGGAAACGGTAAAAAACGCATGCGGCGGGTTGCGCCCCGCGCGGCGTGAAAGCAAAAAGGAACCGCAAGGAGGAACGATTGCAATGAATGATTTCGTATATTACACCCCCACGGAAGTCGTCTTCGGCAGGAAGGCCGAGGAAAAAGTCGGCAAGCTGGTCAAGGAGCAGAACTGCCGCAAGGTCCTGATCCATTACGGCGGCGGCAGCGTCAAGCGCACGGGGCTCCTGGACCGCGTGAAAAAAGCGCTGGACGCGGAGGGCGTGGCTTACCTCGAATTGGGCGGCGTGGTCCCCAACCCCCACCTTTCGCTGGTCCGGAAGGGAATTTCCCTTTGCAGGGAACAGGGCGTCGATTTCATCCTGGCCGTGGGCGGCGGCAGTGTCATCGATTCCGCGAAGGCGATCGGCTACGGCGTCGCCGACGGGGGCGACGTCTGGGATTTTTACAACTTCAAACGCACGCCGACGGCCTGCCTGCCCATCGGCGTCGTGCTCACGCTTGCCGCCACCGGCAGCGAGATGAGCGATTCCTCCGTCATCACCAATGAGGACGGCTGGGTAAAACGCGGGTACAGCAACAACCTTTGCCGCCCGCGCTTCGCGCTGATGGACCCGGAGCTGACCATGACGCTTCCCGCATACCAGACCGCCTGCGGCTGCGTGGACATCCTGATGCACACCATGGAGCGCTACCTCAACGCCGTGGACCACAACATGGAGCTGACGGACGGCGTCAGCGAGGCGCTGATGCGCACGGTCCTGAAAAACGCCGGAATCCTCCGGGATCATCCGGACGACTACGACGCCAGGGCGGAGGTCATGTGGGCCGGAAGCCTGTCCCACAACGGCCTGACCGGCTGCGGAACGGACGGCGGCGACTGGGCCACCCACAAGCTGGAGCACGAGATGGGCGGCATGTTCGACGTTGCCCACGGCGCGGGTCTTGCCGCCATCTGGGGAAGCTGGGCGCGCTATGTGTACCGGGAGCGGCCGGCCCGGTTCGCCCGCTTTGCCGTCAACGTCATGGGCGTGAAGCCCGGCGCGACCGATGGGGAAACCGCGCTGAAGGGCATTGAGGCCATGGAGGATTTTTACCGCTCCATCCATATGCCCACCAATATGCGGGAGCTGGGAATCGAGCCCACCGATGCGCAGATCGACGAAATGGCCCGCAAATGCAGCGTGACCACACACGGCTGCGCCGGCGTCGTGAAACCGCTGAAAGAGGCCGATATGGCGGCGATCTATCGGATGGCGCGGTAAGCGCGTTTCCGTGCCGGACGAATCCGCGCGGGAGAGGGGGCCGGGGTTACGATCCCGGCCCCCTCTTTTGCCGATTTGCGGCGGACGGCGCTTCTTTCAAGAAAAATCCGACTCGCCGGAAAAGAGTCTTGACAACGTTAGTTAGTTATGCTAAACTATAGCTGCTCGAGAGTTAGATTGAACTAATCAATCAGATTGTAAATAAGCTGGCGCCTGTCGGCTCGTTTGCGGAAAGGAGAAACCAGTTGATGCCGATTACGATGGCAAATATCGGAGAGACGGTGACGATACGGAAAATCACAGGGAGAGACGAAGTGCGGCAGCATCTGGCCGAGCTTGGGTTCGTGGTGGACGGCGCGGTGACGATTGTCAGCAAGATTGCAGGCAACCTTATCCTTCAGGTGAAGGACAGCCGGATTGCGCTGGACGAGTCCATGACGAACCGGATTCTGATTTGAACGGAGGGAGAGCAATGAAAACACTGAAAGACGCGAAAGTGGGAGAAACGGTCACCGTAGCCAAGCTGCTGGGGGAAGGGGCCACCAAGCGGCGCATCATGGACATGGGCATTACGAAGGGAACCCCGATCTACGTCCGCAAGGTAGCTCCGCTGGGAGATCCGGTTGAGTTGAATCTTCGCGGTTATGAGCTGAGTGTCCGAAAAGCGGACGCGGAGCTGATTATCGTTGAATGAAACCCGGAAGCGGGTTCCATGAGGCTACAGGTTAGTTTTGGCTAACACAAGGAAGGGAGAAGACAGATGGAGATTAAGATTGCGCTCGCAGGCAACCCGAACTGCGGGAAGACGACGCTGTTCAACGACCTGACCGGAAGCACACAGTATGTCGGAAACTGGCCGGGCGTCACGGTTGAGAAAAAAGAGGGGCGCCTGAAGGGCCACAAGGATGTCGTCATTCAGGACCTGCCGGGCATTTACTCGCTTTCTCCGTATACGCTGGAGGAAGTCGTTTCGCGGAACTATCTGGTCAGCGAGAAGCCGGACGCGATTCTGGATATTATAGACGGGACCAACATCGAAAGAAACCTGTATCTCACCACGCAGCTGGTGGAGCTCGGCATTCCGACGCTGATGGCCGTCAACATGATGGACCTTGTGAAAAAGAGCGGCGACCAGATCGACTTCAAAAAGCTGGGGGAAGCGCTCGGCTGCGAAGTCGTGGAGATGAGCGCGCTGAAAGGGTCCGGCAGCATGGCCGCGGCGGAGCGCGCCGTCGCGCTGGCAAAAAGCCGCAAAACGGGGGAACTGCCGCATGTCTTTACCGGAAGCGTGGAGCACGCGATCGCGCACATCGAGGAGTCCATCCAGGGCAAAGTAAGCGACAGAAACCTGCGCTGGTATGCTATCAAGGTCTTCGAACGCGACGAAAAGGTCCTTGCGGAACTGAAGCTCGGCGACGCCCTGAAAGCCCACCTGGAACAGCACATCGTGGACTGTGAGAAGGAAATGGAGGACGACGCCGAGAGCATCATCACGAACCAGCGCTACGCTTACATCAATAAGGTCGTCGGCCAGGCGGTGAGAAAAAAGGCGCAGAAGGGGAATCTTTCCACCTCCGACAAAATCGATCGCGTGGTGACGAACCGCATCCTTGCCATCCCGATTTTTGTCGCTGTCATGTGGCTGATGTACTACATCTCCATTACGACGCTCGGCGGCTGGGCGGATGACTGGGTGAACGGGACTCTGTTCGGCGCCTGGATTCCGGACGCGGCCAGGGCGGGCCTGCAGGCCATCGGCGCGGCGGACTGGGTGCAGGGCCTTGTGGTGGACGGCATCATCGGCGGCGTCGGCACAGTGCTCGGCTTCGTGCCGCAGATGCTGTTGATTTTCTTCTTCCTCTCCGTGCTGGAGGACTCCGGCTACATGGCGCGCGTGGCGTTCATCATGGACCGTATCTTCCGCCGGTTCGGCCTCTCCGGGAAATCGTTCATCCCGATGCTGATCGGCTCCGGCTGCGGCGTGCCGGCCGTCATGGCGGCGCGGACGATTGAAAACGAAAAAGACCGCCGCATGACCATCATGCTTTCCACATTCATTCCGTGCACGGCCAAATATGTGATTATCGGCATGATCGTCTCCACGTTTTTCCCGCATGCCGGTTGGATCGCAACGGCCATGTATTTTCTGGGCATCGCGATCATCGTGCTTTCGGGCATTGCGCTGAAAAAGACGAGATACTTCGGAGGAAAGCCGGCCCCGTTCGTCATGGAGCTCCCCGCGTACCACGTTCCGTCGCTGAAGGGTGTCCTCATTCACATGTGGGAGCGCGCCCGGGCGTTCATCATCAAGGCCGGCACCATCATCTTCACCGCCTGCGTGGTCATCTGGTTCCTGAGCAACTTCAACTGGACCGTGCAGATGGTTGACATGGAGCAGAGCATGCTGGCCAACATCGGCAACGCGGTCGCGTGGTTCTTCGCACCGCTCGGTTTCGGCAACTGGAAGGGAGCGGTGGCCACCATCAGCGCGGAAATGGCGAAGGAGCAGGCCATCGGCACGCTCGCTGTTCTGAACGGCGTGGCGGCGGACGCGGAAGATGCGGCCGTGGCCAAGGGCATCGCCACCATGTTCACCTCGATGAGCGCGCTTTCGTTCATGATCCTCAACATCTTCGACCCGCCGTGCATCGTCGCCATCTCGACGACCATGCGCGAGATGGGAAGCAAGAAGTGGGGCTGGATCGCCGTCGGTTACCAGTGCCTCGTCGGCTATGCGCTGGCCTTCATCTTTTACCAGCTGGGCATGGCCTTCAGCGGCGCTTCTCCGTTCGGAGTCGGACAGATCATTGCGGTCGCGATTATTGCGCTGATTATATACTTCGTCGCGCGCCCCGCCCCGAAGGGGACGCGTCAATCCCTGGAAGCCAGGGCTCACGCTTGATTGCGCTTCCATAGGGTTTCAATTGAAAGGAGGCCTTCTTCGTGAATGCTCCTACGTTCTTTGTCCTTCTTGCGGTCCTTGCTCTCGTCGTCTTGGCGGTGAAGCATGTATGCAGGCATGGGTTATGTGAATCCTGCAACTTAAAAGGCTGCGGCATGTGTTCCGGAAAATGCCCGGGTTGCAGCAGATGTGCTGCTGCAGTGAAGGCCCCCAAGCCGTAAAGTCGCAGCCTGGCAAGCAAAGTTCATACGCGGGCAGCAGGTTTCTGCTGCCCGCGCCGTTTTTCCGGGAGGGCGAAGCGAATGAAGTTGACGAGCGCGCATCTGCGCTATCTTCTGGCCATTTACGAAACAGCGCGAGAAAACCGGGATGTCAGCCTGACGGCAATCGCGCGAAAGATGAAGGTGACGAAACCGTCCGCGACGCGGATGTTGAAGCTCCTGATGGATCGGAATCTGATCCTGAGGGAGCGGTACGGAAAAATTTATTTGACGGACAGCGGATTCCTTGCGGCGCGAAAATTTCAGAAAAAGGTTGAATTATTTCGGGGGCGGATTCCGAGAATGGGCGTTGCATTGACGCCGAAAGAAATCCAGGAAGCCGCGCTGGCCCTGGCGGAGGTGCTGCCGGACCCCATCCTGCAAAACGGAAACACCCGGAACTGTCGTCCGGCCGCGGCGGAGAAGGAAAGTGCCCCCGTGCGGAAGACCTGAGCATCGCGCCGGGCCGGCGGAATCAACTCCTTTCGGTTTCTGCCGGCGCCGCCGGCCGTTCCTTTTGCGCAGGGACCTCTCGGAAAGAGCGGCGCGTGGATATTGCGGAGACTGCTTCCGCTGCAAGCCGTTGGATTCTCCATAAGTCACCGGTCTGGTGTGGTCTCCGGCAGGACCTTTCGATCCGCAGCTGGGAGAGGCGGAAAAAATCTTAAAATCCCTTGACTTTACTATTTGTAAATGGTATACTATGAAAGCACTTGGAAATAGCGCGGAGTGGAGCAGCCCGGTAGCTCGTCGGGCTCATAACCCGAAGGCCGCAGGTTCAAATCCTGCCTCCGCAACCACAAAGAACCCGGAAGCCGTGCGGCTTCCGGGCTTTTTCTTTGCTCTGACGGAAATTCCGAAACCAGAAAATGTTCAACTTTTGTTCAAGTAAGGCCGGAAAAAGTAGGGTAAATCAGGAAAAAAGAAGGCCGCTTCCCATTTAAGAGAGCGGTTTTTGCCTTGTCCGGTGCGATTTATTTTGCGACGTGCAGCAAGACGTTTTCCAGAACGTCGCTGGCGGCCTCCTGTGCGCTTTTGATTGCGTGCGAATAGATATGACGAGGTACTCGCCTGTGCGTGCCCCGTCCTGGCCTGCAGCGTCCGGACATCTACGCCGGCGGTGATCTGCAGCGTCGCAAATGTGTGCCGGAGGCCGTGCGGCGTGATATGCGGCAGGCCGTTTTTCGTGATGAACCGCTCCAACCAGAAGTTTATCGTGTCCGGGTTTATCGGCTTTCCGTCATCCTGAACGAACAACCGTTCTTGCGATCCGCCCCAGGCTTTCCCGAATAAAAGCCGATGTTCGTTCCACCATGCGCGGTACTGCCTGAGAAGGTCGATGACAGCCGCGGGTACCTTGATCGCCCGGACACTGGAGGCGTTTTTCGTTGGCACTTCCACAACGCCCCTATGGGCTTGGTATTGCGATGCCCGCTCCACGTTGACGATCCTCTTCTTGATGTCTATGTCCGGCCACTCCAAACCGCATAGTTCCCCCCGGCGGACGCCGGTGAAAAGCAGCAGCACGAGGGCTGTCTTCACGCGGATGTCCGGTTCCTGCTCCAGTTTTGCGAGGAACTGGCGAGCTTGCACGTCGGTGAGGTACCGGGCTTCTTTGCGCTCGACGCGCGGGGCCGTGGCGTGTTCGGCCGCAACGTTGAAAGGTACAATCCGCTCCCGCTTTGCCTTTTCCAGGATGGCGCTGATAAGACGGTGGTGGTGCAGGGTCGTTTTGTCGGAAAGTCCCGTTTCGCTTTTCGAACGGCGAATACCTTATCAAGCGGGAGATTGAGTGCTCTGCAAATGGCGGTGCCCTTTGGGGGGCTGATATGCCCGCAGCGCGCCGCCGCGCCGACGGTGGCCGCCGATATGCCGGCCGCTTTCGCGACCGACGCCCGGCTTAGCTTGCGCTTTTTTAGAATGCCGCCGAGCTTATCTGAAACCACATAGTTGCCGCGATCATTCACGCCCGCTTCCGCAAGATTTTTATAAAATTTCTCCAGATGGCGGGCTTGCAATTTGTTTAGCCGAATATTACCGATGGCGGCGTCGATGCGCACCAGCAGATCGCGGTACCGCTCCCTGGTCTTGAAAGCGAACGGCTCATTTTCCAGCCAGTCGGCGGCGAAATCGGAGAATTTGGTCGAACCGCCGAACGCGGTGAGGCCCTGCTTCGCCTTTTCCTCAAATAATGTCGCCTGTCGGTTGAGCTCCTTCTCGACTGTGGATGGCCGCATGGAAGGCTTTGGCCGCCACGTCATGGACTTCGTGACCTGGTGCCCCGTTCCGGTCTCGTCCACATAGACGCGGATAAGATATGAGGCCGACCCGTCCTTATTTTCCCGCTTCGTTATGTCCGGCGTTTTGCAGTCGGACAGACCGAGAAGCCAGTCGCAGCAGCAGCCGCACCGCTCGCATATCTTTCTACCGCAATTCCAGATAAGATTGCGTGGAGTGGTATAATAAGAAAAACGATAAGCGGATGAAAAAAATGATACCAATGGAAATAAGGAAAATCA
>ENA-UOOK01002678-UOOK01002678.1-fermentation-metagenome-genome-assembly--contig:-NODE-2678-length-21386-cov-22.549201_pt1 | contig 21386 bp, 20 predicted proteins | sample MGYA00245777_ERZ724023 | MGnify/ENA primary metagenome ERZ724023 (study PRJEB28704, sample SAMN03018312) | fermentation metagenome | biome: anthropogenic terrestrial biome; feature: soil...
TTTATTGAAAAGCAGCTTTTGACGGTTCAGGGCCAGTTGGGAGAAGCCGAAAATTCCGTACAGGCATATCAAAGCGAAACCGGGGTTGTTCAGCCGACCCAGGAGGCCACAGCGATTATCAACCGCCTCACCCAGCTGGAAACGGCACGTGCTGAAGCGGAAGTTGCTATTTTTGAAGCAGAAGCCCGCCGGGAAGAACTGGAGCGTCAGCTCTCCGAGCGTGAACAGACTGTAATTTCCTCTCAGACACTAAGCGAAAACCCGGTGGTGGCGCAATACCGCAAGGCCTTAGCCGACCTGCAAATTCAGCATGCTCAGGCTCTGGAGAAATATGCATCGCATCATCCGGTTGTGGCAGCCATTGACGGTCAAATCGCTGATATCGAAAAACGTTTGGCAGCAGAAATCGAGAGAGTCATCAGCACAGAGACTGTTACTCTGAACCCAGTCCGTCAGGCGTTGATCCAGCAAGCATTACAGGCCGAGTCGGAAGTAATTGCTGCTCAAGCCCGGCGGGATGGCTTGGATCGCATGATTGGCGAAGCTGAGAAACAAATCAGCCGTCTGCCCAGTCAGGAAGTACAGCTGACGCGCTTAATCAGAAACCGTTCGGTGCTTGAGAATATCTATATCATGCTGATGGAAAAGCTGGAAGAGTTCCGTATTTCCGAGGAGATGACAACTGCTGACGTGCAGGTTATTGATCCGGCTGAGATTCCCGAAACTCCAATCAAGCCGCGCAAGATGATGAATACAGCCGTGGCCGGGATGCTGGCTCTGTTTGTCGGATGCGGTTTGGCGTTTTTAATTGAATACATGGATACGTCCATTAAGACAACGCAAGATGTCGAGCAATATTTAGGGTTGCCGGTGCTGGGCCTGATACCTTCCGCGAAGCTTGAAGATCAAATTTCGAAGAGTAATAAGACCCGTTTTAGCCAGCATACGGGGCGCGGAGCGGAGGATTACAATTGAACAAAACTGCGCAACGCAAACATTCTCATGGCCAACAAGCATTTGCCGAACGTCTGATTACCCATCTTTCGCCGAGGTCGGCCGTTTCCGAAGCATATCGTACTTTACGAACTAACATCCAGTTCGGCGCTTTAGACCGGGCTGTCAAGACTATCATGGCGACCAGTGCCGGTCCCGGTGAAGGCAAATCAACCACGATCGCTAACCTGGCCATTGCCTTTGCGCAGGCGGGACACCGATGCCTGCTAATTGACGCGGATTTACGGCGACCAGTGCTACATAAAGTCTTTGGGGTGGATCAGCGCCGGGGATTGAGTGCCGTCCTGGTCGGTAAGGTAGAAGTAGCAGCGGCGATTCATTCCGTAACAGCTGTGCCGGGATTGCAGGTTTTGCCTTCCGGACCCCTCCCCCCTAACCCGGCCGAGATGCTTGGCTCGAAACAATGGCAGGGGTTGCTACATGGGTTAAGGGAGTCTTTTGACTTTGTCCTGATCGATGCTCCGCCTGTAATTGCCGTGGCGGACGCTTCGGTACTGGCCCCCCAAACGGATGGAGTCATCCTGGTGCTGGATGCCGGCTCAGTACCACGGCAAGCGGCTCAGATGGCTAAAGACCAGCTGGATAAGGTTGGCGCTAAATTTCTTGGTGCGGTGCTCAACAATGTCCGGGTTGAAGACGACTACCAGTACTATTATTATTACTACACGAGCAACGACTGAATTTAGTACTTTTAGTACGTCTGCCCGGATCATGGATCCGGGCATGTTTTATTAAATATTCTATTTCTGGGAAAAAGAAAGAAATATTTGGAACCGACAGTTCCTGACGGTGCCGGAGGTTATAATCAAGCGGAGGCCAATATGACAGGGCAGGAATTTAAAGGCATGATCGATATTCATACCCATATTCTTCCCGGGCTTGATGACGGCGCGCACAGCTGGGAAGAAGCAATGGCGATGGCACAAGGTGCCGTAAAAGATGGCATCGCAGCAGTGGTAGCCACCCCGCACATTTATGAAGATAGTGGCATTACCCCAGAGGAAATCCGCGAGAAAGCGCGTAAGCTGCAAGATATGTTGGACAGTCAGGAGATCAATTTACACGTCTTTCCTGGGGCGGAAGTGCAATTGGCGGTCGATTTGCCAGATCGGATTAGGGACGGGAGGCTGCAAACCCTGGCCAATGCGGGTCGGTATTTACTCGTGGAATTACCGTTCGGACTTCTACCCGTTTATACGGATGAAGTGCTCTTTGAACTACAGGCCAGCGGAGTCATACCGATTATTGCGCATCCCGAACGGAATGAGTCGGTGCAAAAAGACCCTAACCTCCTTCATGGTATGATCCGGAAGGGCATGCTGGCGCAGCTGACCGGCGGCAGTCTACGCGGCAATTTTGGATCCAAGGTGGAGTATACCGCCAAATTACTGCTAAAGCACAGTCTGGTACAGATTCTGGCGAGTGATGGCCATCGGGCTGACCGCCGGAGGATTTTGTTAAGCAAAGCCAGTGGAGTCGTTGCGGATTTGGCCGGGATCGAAACGGCTCAGGCTATGACGAGCCTGAATCCTCGTAAAATTACGCAGGGAATCGTGTTTGACCCAAGGGAACCGAGAGAAATTCGGGGGCTGTCTGGATTTGTGCACACCATGACTTTCAGGGCGCTGCGCTGAAAGGTCAGAATATGGCAGGAGGTGTACTGATGAAATTTAGCCGTCGCAATGTATTTCTCTTTTCCAGTGACTTGGCAATTGCTGCACTAGCCATGCTTGGAGCACACTTTCTGAAGTACGATTCCCTCGGAACCAATTTCGGTCTGGAATATTGGAGCAAGCTGATACCTATTATCTGGGTTGTTAATCAGGCGATTTTTGTCGCACTGGGGCTCTACCGTCCACTTTGGCGTTATGCTAACCTGCGCGACGTTTTGAAAATTGTTGTTGGCATTGGTCTGTCGCAAGGGCTGACTTTGGCAGTCTTAAACATTTTTAGTATTAAGGTGTCTTCGTCAGTATTAATCATCTATTCGCTGTTGTTTATGATCGGAATCGCTGCCTTGAGATTGGTATTTCGTTTTCGTTGCGAGGTTCTGGAAGAACTGGTGGGACAGAAAACCCGAGGTAAGCGAGTGCTCATCGCCGGGGCCGGTCAGGCCGGTGCCATTGTGGTCGGTGAAATGTTGCGCGATACAAATCACAGCTACTATCCCGTGGTCTTAGTGGACGATGATCCTGTCAAGCAGGCGATGGAACTAAATGGGGTCCGGGTGCGCGGCAAACTGAAAGATATCCCGGCGTTAATTGGAAAATATCGCATTCAGGAAGTAATCATTGCCATCCCGGCTGTTTCCAAAACCATTGTCCAAAATTTGGTCAAGACCTGCAAAGAGCTTAATGTCATGTTGCGCATGGTCCCGGGAATTTCTGAGATGATCAATGGACGGGTTTCAGTCAGTCAGCTGCGGGAAATCCGGATTGAGGATTTACTAGGGCGTGAACCGATTCGAATGGATCTGAACGATATTTCCCAATATCTACAGGGCAAGAGAATATTGGTGACCGGAGCCGGCGGTTCTATCGGATCGGAGCTGGTACGCCAGATTAGCCGTTTTAATCCACAACTGATTATTATGATGGGGCGCGGCGAAAACACCATCTATGAGATCGAACAGGAAATGCGTGATTTCCATCCTAATACTTCCTTGTATTCTGTGATCGGCGATGTCCGGGATCGTGAATTTGTGGATCAAATGTTTGCGGAGCTAAGGCCGCAAGTTGTTTTCCATGACGCAGCCCATAAACATGTGCCTTTGATGGAAGCGTGGCCCCTGGAAGCCATTAAAAACAATGTATTTGGTACTCACAATATTATCAGTGCCTGTGAAAGTCATAATGTGGAACGTTTTGTTTTAATCAGCACTGACAAAGCGGTTAATCCTTCGAGTATCATGGGGGCAACCAAGCGGGTGGCAGAACTCATCATGCAAAACTATGCCCGACGCAAAAAAGCAACCGTTTATGCAGCAGTACGTTTTGGCAATGTGTTAGGCAGTCGCGGCAGTGTAGTACCACGCTTTAAAAAGCAGATTGCGCGTGGTGGCCCGGTGACGGTCACACATCCGGAAATGAATCGCTATTTTATGACCATTCCGGAAGCAGTCCAGTTGGTCCTACAGGCCGGATCAATGGCGCAAGGCGGCGAAATCTTTGTGCTTGATATGGGGCAGCCCGTCAAGATTATGGATCTAGCAGAGAATATGATCCGGCTTTCCGGTTATGAACCTGGCAAGGACGTCGCGATTACGATCGTCGGGGTTCGTCCAGGAGAAAAGCTCTATGAGGAACTCTTGACCGACGAGGAAGGTACCAATGCCACATGTCATAGCCGCATCTTCATCGCCAAAATGCCTTCCGATATCAGCAAACTAGCTACGTTTCAGGAACATATTGCACATTGTTTGCAGGAAGAGGATGCATCAGGGATTCTGCAATTCATTGAAGAGATGGTGCTCAATGAGGAAGCACGCTTCCGCAGAAAAACTGTTGCCGTGAGTGATGAAGTGGCTGCCGCGGGTGTTCGCTGAAAATTGCGGCGGTTTGGGGGATTTGAGATGATTTACCCGAAATTGAAACGGTTGGGGGATTTCATTGTCTCGCTTATCGCATTGGCGGTCTTGTCTCCTCTCTTTATTGTTCTTGTGATTTTGATCAAACTTGATTCACGAGGACCTGTCTTTTTCAAGCAAAAAAGAGTGGGTCTTCATAAAGAGCAATTCAACATCCTGAAATTCCGGACAATGCGTATTGACGCTCCGAAAGATATGCCAACTCATTTGTTGGAGCATCCTGAGCAGTACATCACAAGGGTTGGAAGGTTTCTAAGAAAGACCAGCCTAGACGAGTCACCTCAGGTTATAGATATTTTGATGGGCCATATGTCGATCGTCGGCCCGCGCCCAGCCTTATGGAACCAATCTGACCTCATCGCTGAGAGAGATAAGTATGGTGCCAATGATGTTGTGCCTGGATTGACTGGCTGGGCACAGATCAATGGCAGAGATGAGCTCCCCATTGAGGAAAAGGCTCGGCTGGATGGAGAATATGTCAGGAATATGAGTTTCGGAATGGATGTTAAGTGTTTTATTCGGACGATTGTCGCGGTGCTTAAGGGCAGAGGTGTTGTGGAAGGTAGCCCGAGAGAGATGTTACAAGAAAAGGTAAAAGGAACGGCAGCAAAATGAAAGTTCTCGTTATTTGTCAATATTACTATCCAGAGCCTTTCAGAATTTCTGATATTTGCGAAGAACTAGTTAAGCGAGGACATGAAGTAACAGTCATTACTGGTATTCCAAACTACCCGATGGGTGAAATATATGATGGCTACAGACATGGTAAAAAACGTGATGAAACAATTAACGGTGTTAGAGTTCATCGCTGCGTTACGATCGGAAGAAAAACAGGTGCTTTTCATAGGCTCTTGAATTATTGCAGTTATGCCATCTCTTCGTCCGCCTATGTTTCTAAACTGGAAGGTAAATTTGATGTTGTTTTTGTCAATCAGCTCTCTCCTGTGATGATGGCAGCCGCCGGTATTAACTATAAAAAAAGGTTTAATAAAAAGCTTGTACTCTATTGTATGGATTTATGGCCCGAAAGTCTAGTAGCTGGGGGAATAAGGCGGGATTCCATAGTTTATAAGTTGTTCCACAAGATATCTGAGATTATATATAAACAAGCAGATGAAATTCTAATCACCTCTCATATGTTCGAAAATTATTTTAAAGACCAGTTCGGAATTACAGATAATATTACATATCTCCCTCAGTACGCCGAGTCTATATTTAATCCTGAAATTTGCAGGAAAAAGCCCAATAACAGTATTGATTTATTGTTTGCTGGAAATATAGGTGCAGCTCAAAGTGTTGAAACGATTATCAAAGCAGCGAATGAACTAAAAGACAATCAAAGCTTGAAATGGCATATTGTAGGAGAGGGTTCAGATCTTGAAAAATGCCGCAAGCTGGCGGATGAGCTTGACGTGAAGTCTGTGGTTTTTTACGGAAGAAAACCCATTGAAGATATGCCGAAGTATTACGCCATGGCTGACGCAATGCTTGTGACTATGGTAGATGATTCCATATTGTCTATGACGCTCCCGGGTAAGGTCCAAACGTACATGGCTGCCGGAAAGCCAATTATCGGAGCAATAAACGGAGAGGCAAATCTTTTAATTAATGAAGCAGGTTGCGGGTATTGTTGCGAAGCGGAAAACTACTTACGACTCGCTGAGCAAATAAACAAGTTTGTCAGTAAAAGATGTTATGCCGATTTGGGAGTATTGGCCGAAGAATATTATAATGATAATTTTACAAAGAACGTTGTTATTGATAAATTGCTATTTGTGCTGGAGAGCACGTGCAAAGAAAGGCGTACATTATGAAATTGTGTTTGGTCGTTCCTTGTCCTCCTCCCTATGGAGGAATCGCGAATTGGACCGCTATGATTTCTAATTATATGGAGGGCAACAGTAATATTGACTTTTCAATTATCAATACGGCAATATCCAAACGGTCAACTGACGGAAGAACTTTATTTGATCGAATAGTTGGCAGCGGGTTTGATATGCTTAAAAAGGGAAAACAGCTTAATAAACATATTAAGAACGATAAGTTGGACGTTATACACATGACAACCAGCGGACAGTTGGCCATTATTCGAGATATCATATTGCTTAAAATTGCAAAGAAGCATAATATTCCCATTGTCTATCATTTAAGGTTCGGGCGGGTCCGGGAAATATCGAAAAAAAACACAAAAGAATGGCGCCTGCTAGCGAGAGCGATAAAGCTGGCGTCAACCACAATAGCCATCGACTGCACAACATTCAATGAGTTAAGAAAGCGTTCTCCTGATTCCAATATCTCGTACATTCCCAACCCCATAGATATCCGTACTCTGCCGCAGCGATCTGAGATGGGCGATCAGACGATCGTGTTTCTGGGATGGGTCATTAAGACCAAGGGGATCGAAGAGCTTCTGACAGCATGGCAACAAGTATACAAGAAACACAATAATTGGTCGCTGAAAATTGTAGGACCATATCAGACGCAATATTATGAAGAGCTGCGGGCCGTCTACTCGTTTGGCGGGGTGCGGATGATGGGCGAGAAAAGTCATGACGAGGCAATGGAGATATTAAACAGATCCTCGATTTTTATTTTGCCCAGTTATACCGAGGGCTTTCCCAATGCTGTTTTGGAGGCAATGGCATTGGGGAAACCTGTCATTGCAACTAGAGTGGGAGCTATACCGGACATTCTCGCCGATGGCTGCGGCATGCTAATCCGGCCACGATGCACATCGGACATCGCGGATGCGCTGGATCAGCTCATCGTGGATCCGGCACAACGCAAAAAGCTTGCAGGTAAAGCATATGAAAAGCTTTTAAAAGAATACACCATGGAAACTGTATTTGAAAAATACTTATCCGTTTGGAAAAGCTTATGCGCTAATGCACCTACATAATGAACTCATAAACGGAAAAGCATTTAGTGTTGCTTATGGTGGGCGAATACCTTGGAACCGCATGTTTTTATGATTACGGGAAGCCGCAGGTTAGGTATGGTTGCCAGATGTCCGTCACCAATGCGGAAAAGCTACAAGAAAACGATCGGCAGATCATCAAAGGCGTTGCTGTCGATAAGGGCAGTGTTGTAGCGGCTGGTGAACCGTTACGAAGGATGTCCTCCCTTATAGCATTGTTGTAGGGATACCTGCTGAGGTTCTGAAAATGAGAAATTAGAGAGAAGACCATTTGCGAGCACAGATTTTATCAAGCGAGGTAAAAAGCTAATGAAAATCCTGTTAATAAAGGACTATCGGGGAGTGTTTTATTCTTCCACAACCAACACAAAAACGCTTTGTACTATGGATATCGGTAAAATAGTCATGTGCTTTGAGAAGCTGGGGATCCAAACTGAAGTTACATCCTTTGATAAACTGGATCTGCGTAGCTCCTATCAGGACACCGTTGTTCTATATACTTCCTCAGAGGACTTAGAATTAAAATATAAGAGTTATATTGAAGATATAATCCTGTTTTTAGAGCGCAGGGGTGCGATCCTTCTTCCCGATTTTGCGTTTTTTCGTGCGCATCATAATAAATCCTTTATGGAATTACTGAGGTATGAGTTGTTCCCAGAACAGTCTGAAAATTTGAATACAAGGATATTCGGAACACTTGAAGAGTTCATTCGAGCAGATCTCCCTGATAAAAAATTCGTGGTGAAGTCTGCGTATGGTGCAGGTAGCAGATATGTGAAGCTTGCGAAAGACAAGGCCGGATTGGCGAATATTGCGGCAAAGATGAGTCGCTGTATACAGCCGATGGGTCTCATCAAGGAAATCCGCCGGAGAATTATCTGGAGGGGATATCACAAGGCATCACTCAACCGCAATAAGTTCATTGTGCAGAACTTCATCGAAGGGTTGCGCGGAGATTTTAAAGTGTTGAAATACGGACGACGTTTCTATACCTTATACCGGAAAAACCGTAAGAATGACTTTCGGGCGAGCGGAGGCGGGCGATTGGAATTTCGTTTACCGGAGAATGTGAGCGAAGAAGGATTACTGGATTTTGCAAAGGAAATAAGCGACAAGATCGGAACGCCCTTGTGTTCTTTGGATATTGCATGGGACGGAAAAAAATTCATTCTCATTGAATTTCAGTGCATCAACTTTGGTCCGTATGCAGCGGAGAAATCAACCCATTGTCATATTTATGAAAATGGGAAGTGGACTGAAAGCAAAGAGGTTTGCTGTCTGGAACAGGTTTTCTGTGAAGCGATTGCCGAGTATGTGGAATTGGGAGTGTGAAAATGATACTCGTTATCACATATAGCAAACTTCCAAACAAAGATGCTCTTGCAATAAGAAGCATGAATCTCGCACGCATTTTTCTACAATGTGGATATGAACCTTTGCTTGTGGGAATGGGCGATAGCAAATTCCAAAAAACAGAGCAATATGGAGGATTGCATTATACCTCTTTGCGTTACCCCTCGAAAACGATTGCGGGGAGATTGTTGAATTATTTCGGAATGGCAAAGAAGGTTAAAAGACTTCTTCGGAATCCAGAGACGGTGGAGGCGATCATTGTTAATACACTACCATTTAACACTTTGCGATATATAAAGAAAGTATGCAAGGAGACGAAAGCACCGTTGTTCGTTGACTGCTGTGAATGGTATTCCCCTACTCAATTCCGATTTGGAAGATGGAATATCAACTATCAGATCAATCGGTATTTTGTCAGAAACTATATTTCTTCTGATACTTATCCAATCGCGATAAGCAAGTATCTGGAGAATTATTTCAGAAACAAGGATATCGAAACAATTCGTATTCCCGCCATATTAGACGTAGAAAGAACCGCTTGCCGAAAAAGACCTGTTCAAGATAAGCTGACCCTTGTCTATGCTGGTTCACCGGGCAAGAAGGATTATCTTAAAGAGGCGATCGAAGGGCTTGCATTAATGAACCGTAAGGAACTTGGGGGAATCGTGTTTAAGATCATAGGGATAAGTAAAAGACAATTGATGGCTCTGTGTGATGTCCAACCGAAAACAATAGAATTGCTTGGCAATAGTTTGATCCTGTTAGGCCGCATTACGCACGAACAGGTTTTGAAGGAACTTGAAGAGGCTGATTTCACAGTGTTGCTTCGTTCGCCAATTCTACGATACGCAAAGGCTGGTTTTCCGACAAAAGTAGTGGAGAGTCTTGCGGCAGCCACGCCCGTAATATGCAATGTCACCTCGGATTTAGGCGACTATCTGATAGACGAGCAAAACAGTATCCTAGTTGGAGAATGCACACCAGAGGCTTTTGCAGATTCGGTAAGAAAGGCGCTGGCGTTGACACCGGAGCAGAAAGCAAGAATGTATCGGTCAGCAAGAGCCTGCGCGGAAGAGAACTTTGACTATCGGCTATATAGTGAGTCCGTTCATCATTTAATGAAAAAAAGGGGGATTGCATATGAAGATAATCGGACGCGCTAGAATTGTTTTTGGGCTTATAGCTGATACAATATGGATGAGAATAAGCCTAATCGTTCTTGCGCGTCATTTTGGAGTAAATTTGAGCAAGAATATTACTTTCTCCAGGATGAAGCCTGCTATATTCAGTGCGAAAGAAAATGCAAGACATCCAAAAAGCATTTTGGTATTTCAAAATGAATCTACGTTTTTCTTGAAACAAAGGGTGAACGGTGCTTAACATGATTAGAAATATTGTAAAGAATTTGATTATACGTTCGAAATATCCCAAGGTAAGGCTCTGCCAATCAAGCAGAATAGGCATACATTCTGTTTTTGAAGGGTGCAATAACATCGGCAGAGAAACATCGTTCGATGGTTACATGGGTTACGGATCCTATATTGGAGAAAAAGCCAGTATCCTGAAAACTAAAATCGGCAGGTTTTGTTCGATTGGCAATGATGTTTCCACGGCAACTGGGAACCATCCTTCCTCCGTATTTGTCTCCACCTATCCGGGCTTTTTCTCAATAAAACACTACAATAAGCCATGTTACGTAAAGGAACAAAAGTTTCAGGAGTACATTTTCATCGATGACGAAAGGAGATATTGTATCGTTATTGGAAACGATGTTTGGATCGGCAATCGTGTGCTAATTATTGGTGGCGTGACGGTTGGCGATGGAGCGATCATTGCGGCTGGCTCCGTAGTCACAAAAAACGTTGCACCGTATTCTATCGTATGTGGAGTACCGGCGAAAGAACTCAAGAAAAGATTCACAGAGGAGCAAATAGAAAAACTTCTGGAGATCAAATGGTGGGATAAATCACCTGAATGGCTTATGAAGAACGGCAACAGGTTTGAGAATGTTGAGCTGTTCCTGAAAGAGGAAATAGATAAATGAAGATTGCACATCTATGCTTAGCTTGTTTTTATATAGAAGGGTATGAGTACCAAGAAAATATTTTGCCGCGCAAACATAAGCAATCCGGAAATGAAGTCACTATCATTACATCCCAGTATTCGTTTGATGAAAATAAAAACGAATATGACAGATCAGTCGGCGATTATATGAATGTAGACAACATCCCTGTCACCGTGTTGGGATATGATCAAAGATACAAGAAGTTTTCGAGAGCCTTTCGTCTTTACACTGGTTTGTTTGATAAGTTGCAGGAGATTAAACCGGACATTATCTTTTGCCACGGGACACAATTTTTAAGTATATGCGAGCTTATAAAATACAAAAAAAGGAATACCCAGGTAAGAATTATCTCGGATCAGCATATTGATCATGTCAATTCAGGCGTGTTATTGTCTTACAAACGAAGACTTCAACATCGGTTTTTTTGGGGGTATTTCGCTCGCAAAGCAGCGAAATATTCCGAAATAATATGGGGAGTAACCCCATTGCGCGTTACATTTTTACGGGACATCTATCGGATTCCGGCCGCAAAGACGGGGCTCTTAGTAATGGGTGGAGACGATGATAAAATAGATTTTAGAAACAAAGAAAGGATACGCAGGCGGCTGCGAGAACAGCATGAAATCGCAAACGATGATTTTCTGATCGTTACGGGCGGGAAAATTGATGAGGCTAAAAATACTCATTTATTAATGCGGGCAGTAGCGAAAATCAACTACTCCAAGATGAAACTGGTTGTGTTTGGACAACCTTCCGCCGCAATGAAACAGGAGATCGATGCCTTGTCGCAACATGATTGCATACGAAATATCAATTGGATTCCATCGGAGGAGGTCTATAACTGGTTTTTAGCCGCCGACCTTGCCGTATTCCCCGGAACACACTCTGTTCTATGGGAGCAGGCCTGCGCTTGCGGCACTCCCTGCGTTTTTAAGTATTGGGAGGGAATGACGCATGTGAATGTGGGCGGAAACTGCAGATTTTTGTATAGAGACTGCGCGGAAGAAATTGAAGAAGTGCTGTTACGAGTTTTCAGTCATCCAGAAGAATATAAGAACATGAAAAAGGCTGCGATGGAAAACGGAGTTAAGGAGTTTTCATACAGCGAAATTGCAAGACGATCCATAGATCCTTTTTATGAATTTGGGGGAATCGTTCTTGATAAAAAAAATCGGCGATGATCAGAAAGTTGCTTGGGCCGTTGCGATTGTAATCTTTAGTACCCCAATTGTGACTTTCATCAATGCGGTTACGAACTTAATATATCCTAACATAATAGATACTATAATTTTCTATTGTGCTGAGGGGTTAATTGTCTTATCAGCCCTTCCGGTGATTGTGAAAAGGTTGAAGGCATATGATTTTATCGGTATAATGATCATTGTAGCTATCTATTTGTCTAACTTCCTGTTTTTTCCTGGCAATTTCACAAAGCTGGTTGAAATTGCAGTGAGGTTTTTCCTTTTTGTTCTGCCATGCTATCTTTTGGGTCGTGCCGTCACGGATGTACAATCTATTATGTCCTTCGTACGGACAGTCGCGGCTGTTACAATTGTCTGCTCTGTTTTAACGCAAGTGGTATGGTTTTATTCAGGTTATGTGCAGGCAGACGACATGTCGTTTTCCTATTATGTTCTGCCGAGTACTCTATTCTTTATATCCCAATTGTTTCAGAAGAAAAACCTGAAAAACATTGTTTTGAGTATGTCAGGGGTTTTTGTACTTATTCTTGCAGGGACAAGAGGCCCCCTGGTTTGTGTGATGGCATTTGTAGGCTATTCCATAATGATTAAAATGAAAAAGGCAAAGGACTATTTCTTGCTGATATCGGTGTTGGCAACAGGTGTATATCTCTGGATTAGCAACTTCTATATTAATCTTTTAACGGCTTTAAACAATTTGCTGCTATCAGCGGGACTTAACAATAGGATCCTTTACACACTGATAAATGGCGAATTCATCGAAAGCCGCGAGCGGGATATGCTAATTGAAAAAACGATTGCATATACGAACTCAGCGGGGTTTTTCGGACGCGGGATAGGGTCCGAACGCGTTATCTTAGGTGAATATGCGCATAACTTAATATACGAGATCTGGTGCCATTTCGGTTATTTTATTGGTAGCATTGCACTTATGCTTATCTTAGTAATATTACTGAAAGGATTTATAAAAAATAATAGCCAGATCGAACGGTGCTTTTTCGGAATTCTGCTGTGTAGTTCTGTCGTAAAACTATTTATGTCTAGCTCCTATCTGAATGAACCGATACTTTGGTTATTGTTTGGCTACTGTATCAGTGCAGGAATATCCAAAAAGGCGCAACCGGGATTGGGAAAGAAAGATGTACAGCTTGTTTACTGCAACACATTTCTTCATAATTCATGAGCTCATGGGATATGTACAAAGAAGATCGTAAAGGAATACGTCAGTCAATCCGCTTACAGCATTTCCCTAAAGAAATGAGAAAAGGATTAAAGTCTCTATTATTGTTTATCAGCAATGAGTGCTATGTGGGGTTTTGAAGATGCCATCGGTCTTGCTTATTCCTTTAGTAAGGTAAGACCTGGCACCAAATTAAACAAGTTATTGCGTGAGTCTTCTTATTTACGATTGAAAGAAAAATGGGGATTCAAACGATTCTGGCATACATTTTTTGTTCCTAAGCATGCCATATACCCAGCACGCCGCGCAATAGTCCAAAAATGTTTAGTAGCAGGGTAGACGTGGATGTGTTAGCAACATGCAGCATCCGCAATTATCTACATAGCATGTTGTCAATCCAATCGTCCCCATTCATAGGCCCCTCTCATGATTTATCATTATGCTACCGGTTCATAATAGCATCAGCCATCGGGATCGGAGTGTTATTGCAATATTTCCCTTGTCTATGGCAACGAAAAGATCACTTTTATAAATTACAGTACCCTTTATGTGTTTTCATGCCAGCATCTCTTTGTCCTCGGGTATTTGAATGGAATTAGCAAGCGTTCAAGTACGGAAGCGCAGAATCGTATGCGATTGGAATTCATGATAGCGTCCACTAAAAGCGGGTAGGCTCGTTGCTTATGCTAGCCTTAACGCCGCTGTGATCCAAGGTTAAAAAGGATTTGGCTGAACGAAGATATACGCGTCAATAAGGTATTGTATCGGGTTTCTGCGCTGGCAATACTAACGGAGTTTTTACTGGCACCGTTCTCTCGGTAGGCTATTAACCTATGGCTAGGCAAAAACGCCACTGTGTGACTAATTCACTGCACTTTATTTTGTAGCTTTTGGCAGTATCTATATCTTAAATGTTGTACTCGGACACTTACCAACGGGATGGGGGAATTGCGTAAGCAAGTGATATTTTAAGGCGCAAGCACGGCACCAAAGCTACCAGCAACTTCCCCGTTGAAGTCCTTTATCCATAGTTAGAATGTTATAGCACAATACAATTGTGTTGGTTCCGCACATTTTGCATATTTCAGTTTTCCTGGACAGAGAACAGAATTGCTCAATTAATACAAGCGGGGGATAGGGAAATATGTTTAAAGATAAAACCTTACTAATCACCGGTGGCACGGGCTCTTTCGGTAACGCTATTCTTAATCGATTCTTGCATATTGACATTGGTGATATCCGTATTTTCTCCCGCGATGAGAAGAAACAGGACGACATGCGTCATAAGTTTCAGTCGAAATGGCCTGAGTTGTCTAATAAAATCAGGTTTTTCATTGGTGATGTACGTGACTTAGCATCAGTCAAGAACGCGATCCACGGGGTTGATTACATATTCCACGCAGCGGCGCTCAAGCAGGTGCCGTCATGTGAGTTTTTTCCAATGGAGGCCGTCAAGACGAATGTTATTGGCACAGATAATGTCCTGACTGCTGCGATTGACGCTGGGGTAAAGTCGGTAATTTGCCTTTCCACCGATAAGGCGGCATATCCCGTCAACGCTATGGGGACAAGCAAGGCCATGATGGAGAAAGTTATCGTCGCAAAGTCAAGGACAGTATCGCCGGACAAAACAAAAATATGCTGCACGCGCTACGGTAACGTAATGTGTAGCCGGGGTTCTGTTATTCCACTCTGGATTGAGCAAATTAGAGCGGGTAAGCCAATCACCATTACCGAACCGAAGATGACGCGCTTTATTATGTCTCTTGATGAGGCTGTTGATCTTGTATTATTTGCCTTTAGAAATGGTACAAGTGGAGATATATTGGTACAGAAGGCTCCAGCCTGTACCATTGGAGATTTAGCGCAAGCGGTGAAAGAACTTTTTCCATCTAAAGAAGAAATTAAGGTGATTGGTATCCGTCATGGTGAGAAAATGTATGAAACGCTTCTTACTAATGAAGAATGTGCTCATGCAACGGATATGGGTAATTTTTACCGTGTTCCCTGTGACAAGCGTGATCTTAATTATGATAAGTATTTCAAAGAGGGTGATACTCAAAGAAATACGCTGACGGAATTCAATTCAAACAATACCGAGCAGTTGAGCGTCTCGCAAGTTAAGGACAAGCTCTTGTCGCTTCAATACATTCAAAACGAGCTGGCGGGATGGGGGAATGGGAAATAAAGATACTAGTAACTGGCTCACATGGCTTTGTAGGCAAAAATCTTATTACTACCTTGGAAGCCGTCCGGGATGGTAAGGATCGTGTACATAGCATCACTGGATTGGACGACCCCTCAAAAATAGTTATCTATCAATATGACGTTAATAACACAGCTGAAGAGTTGGATCGGTTTTGTTCTGATTGTGATTTCGTGTTTAATTTTGCTGGCGTAAATAGGCCGAAAGAGCAAAGCGAGTTCATGGTCGGGAACTTCGGCTTTGCGTCGATACTTCTTAACACTCTCAAAAAATATGAGAACAATTGTCCCGTAATGCTATCAAGCTCGGAACAAGCAAGTCTCCGGGGAAGATATGGGGACACGGAGTATGGCAGAAGTAAAAAAGCAGGAGAAGAGTTATTTTTCGCGTACGGGAAAGAAAATGGCGTAAAGGTTTTGGTTTACCGCTTTCCGAACTTGTTCGGTAAGTGGTGTCGCCCGAACTACAATTCAGCTATTGCAACCTTCTGCCATAATATCGCGAACGATCTACCAATCCGAGTGAACGACCCATCAGTGCAAATGGACATCGTTTATATAGACGATCTTATTGATGAAATGATCAGAGCACTTTGTGGCCAGGAGACCCGTGATGGTGCCTACTGTGTTGTACCAGTTCACCATGAAACTACCCTTGGATTCATTGCAGACACAATATGTAGTTTTCCGGAGATCCGGCTTTCTCGTGGCGTTCCAGACTTCTCTAATGCTCTCGTTGGCAAGCTATATAGTACATGGTTGTCTTATTTGACACCGGATAAGTTCATTTATGACCTAAAAATGAACGTCGATACGCGCGGTAGCTTTACAGAGATCCTTCGAACTCCCGATCGCGGTCAATTTAGTGTCAATATTTCAAAACCAGGCATTACAAAGGGGAATCATTGGCACCACAGTAAAAATGAGAAGTTTGTGGTTGTTAAAGGTACTGGATTAATCAGGCTACGAAAAATTGGGAAAGACCAAGACGGCAAAGACTATCCGATTATTGAATACAAGGTGAGTGGTGAGCGTATTCAAGTAGTAGACATGATTCCTGGCTATACACACAGCATTGTTAACTTATCAGATACTGAAGAGCTCGTGACTTTTATGTGGGCTAATGAATGCTTTGATCCTGCAAAACCGGACACTTTCTTTGAAGAGGTGTGACATGTCTATATTAAAACTTATGACTATCGTAGGAACCCGACCGGAGATCATCCGACTTGCCGCCATTATCAAAAGGTGCGATATCTACTTTAACCAATCACTAGTGCACACCGGGCAGAATTACGATTATGAGCTCAACCAGGTGTTTTTTGAAGATCTAAATCTCCGGGCACCCGACTTTTATTTAGGAGCTGCAGGAGCAAACCTGGGAGAGACGATTGGCAACATTATTACGAAGTCATATAATCTAATGGTAGAACAAAAGCCTGATGCACTATTGATTCTTGGGGACACTAACTCTTGTCTTTCAGCTATTTCGGCGAAACGGCTACATATTCCGATCTTTCACATGGAAGCAGGAAATCGCTGCTTTGATGAATGCCTGCCTGAGGAAACCAACCGTCGCATAGTGGATCATATAAGCGATGTAAATATGTGTTACAGTGAGCATGCACGGCGCTATTTGAACGCTGAAGGTACAGCCAAAGAACGGACCTTTGTTGTCGGCTCTCCTATGGCAGAAGTGCTGCATGCCAACCTCGAACAGATTAAGGCAAGCAAAATAATGGATAAACTCGGCTTGGAAAAGGGCAAATACATTTTACTTTCTGCGCATCGAGAGGAAAACATCGATACTGAAAAGAACTTTTTCAGCTTGATGAATGCCGTGAACAGCATGGCTGAAAAATACGATATGCCAATTCTCTATTCCTGTCATCCAAGAAGCGCCAAATTCATAGCCGAGCGCGGTTTTAAGTTCGACAAGCGCGTAATTCAGAATAAACCGCTTGGATTTCATGATTTTAACAACCTGCAGGTAAACGCCTATGCTGTTGTTTCGGATTCTGGCACATTGCCGGAAGAGAGTAGCTATTTCCTTTCTATAGGCTCGTCTTTTCCGGCAGTTTGCATTCGTACTTCCACCGAGCGTCCCGAAGCACTAGATAAGGGCAACTTTATTATTGCAGGTATCACAACGGAACAAGTGCTTATGGCGGTAGATGTGGCTGTATCTATGAAGATAAATGGAGATTACGGCGTTCCTGTACCTGATTATACCGATGAAAATGTTAGCAATAAGGTTGTCAGAATAATTCAGTCCTATACTGACATAGTTAATCGCATGGTTTGGCGAAAGCACTAATATAATTGATTTAGTGGCTTTGGTCACTGGTACCCGAAATTGGCAGCCTGCCTTCTACAAGGTATAAACCCCCAGACGTCGAAAGTGAAATTTGATAATTCCGAAAGGATGAACTCATTATGAGGCGTAAGGTTATAACCCTATTCTTATTTTCGTTACTAATCATTTGTTTTGCACCGGCACTGACTGCCTCAACCTACACCCTTGGCCCCGGTGACGAACTCCTCATCCGGGTCGAAAACCATCCCGACCTTACCCTTGAACTAGCGGTAGGCCCCGATGGGTATATTTCTTATCCGATGGTTGGTGCCTTTAAAGTTACCGGCCTAACAATTACCGAGGTTAAGGAGCAGCTCATCGGTATGCTCCAGCCGCACATTCCCAACCTGTGGGTAACAGTTGTGCTCCTAAAAGCCCGCCCGATTAATATCCAGGTACTTGGCGAAGTTAAAACGCCCGGCAAGTATAGCATTCAGCAGGGAACTACCGCAATGCAGGTCATTGCCCAGGCTGGCGGATTGACGGAAAAGGCTGACCGGGAGAATATCGCTTTAAACCGCAGTACCGGCGCCGTTAGCATTAATATGAAAGCTATTTCAGAAGGCGATCTCACCAGTGATGCTGTATTACAGGATGGCGACACCATTATTGTTAATAAAGGTGTCATCAGGGTGGCCGTGATGGGCGAAGTAGTCAAGCCTGGAGTTTACGAGGTCTTGCCGGGCTCACGCCTGATGGATGCACTGGCACAAGCTGGTGGTCCAACGGTTGCTGCCAAAGTAAAGAAGATATCCGTCTACCAGGGAATCGATTTAGACCAGCCAAACCCTAGCGGCGAAAAACTTTTTCAAACCACCTTTGAGGAAAACCCGCCCATGCAGGAAGGATATATCATTGTTGTATCCCGCAATCATTTCTGGGACATAAGTATCGTTGTGAGCATCCTGACCGCGTTAGGGTTGATTAAAACCCTGATCGGTTTATAATTCATCATTCAAGGCAAGCAGCGTAGTAGAGGTGAGTTTCACTATGAAATTAAAGAACCTATCGATCATAGTATTAGCTTTGCTAATAGGAATCGTAGTATGTAAGCCAGCGGTGGCCGGAGAGACAACTTTTTTCAGCCACTTTTCATTAAGTCCCACCACCGTACCACGCATTGATGAGTTCGGTCTTTCAACTTCATATGGACCTTTGACACTCAATGTTGGACGCCAAAAACTCGTGTTTGGCCCTGGCCAAATTGGCAATATGGTGCTAGGGCCCCAGACCGGGCTGGATGCTTTTGAATTCCAGTTGACTTTCAAATGGTTGCAATACCGTCAGTTCTGGGCACTGCTCGATCATGCCATAGACAAAAGGCTTTTTGGACACAGGCTGGAGATTTATCTTGGACCTGTCACGTTTGGATTATCTGAACTGGCGTTATTGCTAGGCGACGTTCCAGCTGTCTTCTATAATCCATTGCCATTCCCTTATCTGGTTACGCAGGCTTTCCTTCTGAGCGATTCGGAGATGCAAAACTCCCAGGCTAATATGGTGCTTGGCATCGATCTAGAATGGCAGGTCTATGAAGGTTTGGATCTTTATGCAGAATTCTTGGTGGATGACTATCCTTTTTCTGTTCCTGCGCGTACTCCAATGCGCACCGGCGGATTGACCGGTTTGGTATACCGGGATTTGCCGGTTGGAGAACTGACCCTCGAGTACGCCCGCATCAATCGTTATGCCTATTGTCATACCACAGCTGATACGGATTATGCCTTTTTGGGTAAGCCGCTGGGGTATTGGGCAGGACCCGATACGGACTTGGTAACCGTAAAATATAGCTGGGATGCAATCGAGGATCTTACCTTAGCGCCTTCATTAACTCTGCAACGCCATGGCGAAGGCAAATTAGGTGACCGCTGGCGTAAAGAAGACGGCTTTTCCCCGATATTTCTTTCCGGAGAAATTGAAAATAGCGTAGGTTTGAAAATCGATGTCGCTTACCGGCTGTCCGATTATGCGGTTCTTTCAGGTAATCTGGGCGGGACAGTACACGTTCTTGTAGGAGCTGAGGAGGCAATCTGGAGGGGTAGCGGAGCCTTCGGATTTGAGTTACACGTGCAATTTTAGGCACTGATAAGGAGATTATGATGTGAAACCATATATTTTAACGCTGTTAGCGCTGGTCCTCATTATTGTATTTCCCAACCCCGTCAATTCCTCTGAAAGCGGTTTGCACGCACAATTCTCCCTCGTCCCAATGGAGCCTCCCCGTATCGATCAATTATCTTATTCACTATCAGACACCAACTGGTCGTTGACATTTGGGCGACTGGATCTGAAGTATGGCCCGGGAGTCTTTGGGCAGATGGTGCTTGGTCCTGCCACAGGCCTCAATGGGATTGCTTACTCAGCTTCCCTAGGCGGATTCAGTTATGCGCACTTTTGGGCCGATTTGGATGGGACAGCGGATCGCAGATTACTGGGTCATCGTTTTGAATATAGCTTTAAGGCCCTTACGGTTGGCGCGTCTGAAACCATGCTGCTATATGGCGATTTGCCTTTCATTTTTTATTCGCCCTTGCCAATCCCGTTTTATGCCTTGCAGCATCTTTCCACAAAAGCGGGATATTCGAAAAACATGTATACCAATATTGTAATGGGCATCGATGTGCATTGGCAGCCCTATGAAGACATCGAATTTTATGCCGAGATCATGGCGGATGATTATTCGCTGTCAGTTCCGGCTACAGCGCCGATGCGTACCGGGGCTCTACTGGGAGCAGCCTATCGCGGGTTTGCTAATGGGGCGGAGTTACGGATCGAGTACGCCCGAGTTAATAAGTTCACTTATTGTCATTTTCAAGAAGCCTCAGACTATGTATACCACGGTTCTGCAATCGGCCACTGGGTTGGCCCCGATGCTGACATCCTCATTGCGCAATATGCCTGGGATGCCAATGAAAAAGTGCGTCTCGCACCAGCACTGGTTTTACAGCGCCAAGGTGAAGGTGCCTTGGGTGATCGTTGGAGTCGTACAGAAGATGGGCCGTCCCCGAAGTTCCTGACTGGAGAAATCGAGTATTGGGGTGGCCTCAAGTTGGGTACCGAATATCGTCTATCTGAACATGCGGTAATTTCGGGCTATCTGCAAGGCTCCCTAATCTATAAGGCTGCTGTTGTAGAGGCTGAGTGGCGTTTCGAACCCGAAGCCAAAGTGACGCTCAGCGTTGAGTTTTAGGGATCATTTATCTTTAATGCGATTTTGGGGGTTATCATGTGACCAGTCAGCAAACCAAGGTGATGTTCATCTATGGCACCCGGCCAGAGACAATTAAACTAGCACCGGTAATTAAAGAATTAAATAATGATAACAATTTCCAGACGATCGTAACAGTGACTGGCCAGCACCGCCAGATGCTTGATCAGGCCATGGACGTATTCGGTCTGCAGGCTGATTACGATCTCAATGTCATGCAGGAAAACCAGACCCTGTCGGGATTATCCCAGCGCATCCTGGCTGGCCTTTCTGATATCTTCGCCGATTGCCGCCCGGACA
>ENA-UOOK01002679-UOOK01002679.1-fermentation-metagenome-genome-assembly--contig:-NODE-2679-length-21374-cov-3.922604_pt1 | contig 21374 bp, 21 predicted proteins | sample MGYA00245777_ERZ724023 | MGnify/ENA primary metagenome ERZ724023 (study PRJEB28704, sample SAMN03018312) | fermentation metagenome | biome: anthropogenic terrestrial biome; feature: soil; material...
TCACAAAGGGTCAAACAAAAGAAGAAATAGCTAAAATAGAAGAACAAATAGCCCAGATAATCAAAAAACAACAGCCCCAGCCTAAGCCCCAGCCTATTGTTACTCCTACAAAACCTGGTGATAAATATGGTACTTTGAGTACAGAAAAGATTGCAGAGCTTAAAGAAATTCCTTATGGGACTAATCCAAATATTAAAATGGGAGATTTAAGTAAAGAAGATGAAAAGTTGGCTAGAGAAAAAATTCTTGAACATTTGACACTTAAGCCTGGCCAAAGTTTTGCATCGAGTAGTGAATTAGTTTATGAGGATAGTCTAAGTTATTGGGTAGTTCGGGGAGTACTTACTATTACTAATTCTGATGGCACTATTACTACAGAAAATGTAGAAGCTTCTGCTTTTAATGGAGGCAGTTCTGAGCAAGCTGAATATGGCTGGCATCCAGCAATTATTTTAAGCATAGATCATGAGAAAAGATTTAATTAGATTTAAGAGATAAGCAGTAGGGGAATTCTACTGCTTATTAATAATTTTAAGGAGGATTAATAAAATGAAGAGAAAAGGTTCTATTATATTTTTGATGTTAGGTTTTATTATATCATTGGCACAGCCCAGTTGGGCTTCACAACCTATATTTGAAACATATACTTCTGATGAAATGACAACTCTAACTCAAAAAGATAAATGGAACACTATGCAAGCATTTCCAAGACCTAATTTACAAGGACAGGTAACAGGACCATTTGAAAAAATAGAATATTATGTAAAATCAACAGGTGCAACAGGTGGTATACGGTATAGGACAAAACAAATTACTTTTTCAGTAGGACAATTTGGACCTACAACATTTTCAGCAGAAGGTTTAAGGTCAAAACCACCAGCTCCCGGTCAAACAGTACATGATAAGGTAATATTAGATAGAGGATTTTTTCAAGCTATATTGGGAAGTGCGTCAGGACCTGGTGGACCAGCTTTAGTAGACCAGGCTTTAGATACTGAAACAGTTATGAAAGTTGGTGCAGTTATAGAAATTTATAATGCATCTACAGGACAAGTATTAATGACAATTGACAGAAAAGATAGTAGTTATAGTGGCAATCATAATACTTGTGATGATGCGGCGAAACCTCCTTTAGGATTTGGACCAAATGATATAGCTGACATGAAATCTAGATGGAATGATATACCATTAAGACCTTATTCAGGACCAGACTTCAAAGTCTGGATAGGAAGTAAAGATATTGGCAATAAGTTGCCGGGTGAAATGATAACAATAGATTGTTCTGTAAAGAACCTCAGTGGAACACTAGAAAAAACCGACATAGGAGTAGCAGAATATGGCTCAGGTTGGAATCCCCCCACAGTACATGGACCACTTGTTGATATACCTATAGATGGTAATAATTATAATTTCAGTTTTCAAATGCCCATGCCCACATCAACAAAAATGTCTGCATCCCCAGTAGTTTAAGGCATTCCTGCAGTTCTCTGACGCCCCCTCACTAAAGCGAGGATTAGAGAAATCAGATTAGATGTTTCCCGATTAATTGCTCTAATGCCACATCTTCTTCCCGGCCATCCTGCATAAATTTTAGGCGAATTTTGCCTGATGCCAGTTTGTTTTCTCCCAGAATCAGTACCTGTTTCAATCCCTCCCGGTTGCTATAATCCAAGGATTTCTTCAGCCTCCTGCCACTATGCCACTAATATCGACATCTGCTCGCAGGCCTTTTGCCGCAGTTTTTGGGGCAAGTTTCAAGGACTCATTCAGGGTTTCCAGGGGAATGATATAGAAATCCAGCGGGTTTGTTTATCATAATCCAGTTTAAAACTAAGGTACAAGCAGTTGAAAAATTTTTACTATAATTATGCATTAGTTTATGTCTTGGTGCAGAAGGGAGGGGAAATACACCACAATTAATAAATTAAGGAGGAAGGTTTAATGGCAGATGGTAAAGTAGAACAGGTTCGTGATCTGTTTATTGGATTAAGGCTGGTGTACCCAGCTTGTACCATCTGCTGACCTGCTGGCATAGCTTGCAGGGATTAATTTACATTTCGTTTGGAACAGGCTGTTTTTCTGGGGTATACCATCTTATGGTAATGCAAATAAAGGTTGTACTAGATCCCATTGCCAGCATTCAGATTCAGGCCAGGAGGCATTTTAAGGGAGCGTTGTTCTCATTTTGATGAGTGGATTAGGAAAATTGAGAGTCTGGGTAGATAGTTATAAAGTCAGGAGGATAATAATGGATCTTGATATAATTTGCCACAATGCGGTAATGAAGGAATTGCTAATAAGCAGAAGTTTGGAATGGTTAGTTCCATGTTCCTGGTCGCTATAGCCAAACATGTGTTTAAAGATTTCAAGCGACATCAAGATGTTTACCGGAGTATTGGGTCTACCGGTATCAAGGCTATACATGGGGGCAAAAAGATCTTCATTAATTTTGCAAAATACTTGTTCATAAAAGATCGGTGCCCAGGTTTTATCTAATAGTTTGGCTACACTCGGTCTCATGGAATTTTCAATTGTTAAGGTATATGGTGGAAATCTGGGAAGCTAAAAGCAAAAAAGAAAAAGCGGATGAACTGCCGGTGATAGTACCGCTGGTAGTATACCATGGCAAAGACCGCTGGAAAATAGGAACCACCCTGGGAGAAACGATAACAGGATACAAAAACCTCCCGGAAGCCATTAAAAAACTGGTCCCGAACTATAAATACTTACTTTATGACCTATCGCAGTATACTGATGATGAGATAAAAGGTGAAGCCCAGCTTAGAATATTATTTACTACACTTAGAGATATAGTTACAAAGGATAGTAAGGGCCTGCAGGATTCTATCTTTAGAGCAATAAGCTATCTGCGGGAGTTAGATAATAAACAAACGGGAATAGAATACTTTGAGACCCTGATGAGGTATATATTTAATGCCAGAGCCGATTTGACTAGGGTGGATTTTAATGCTGTAGTTAAGAAAATCGAAACCACTTATCCGGAAGGGAGTGAGGTAGTAATGACATTAGCGGAGATATTTAGAGAAGAGGGCATGGAAAAAGGCATAGAGGTCGGAGCAAAACAGGGTAAAATAGGAGTGGCGAAAGGATTAATAAAAATGGGGTTTTCCATGGAGCAGATAGTTGATGCTACAGGGCTACCCAAGAAAGAGATAGAAAAAATAGCTAAGGAAATAGGAAACTAATACCGGCTCATGCCAGGCAGATTAATAGAACCCGGCATTGAACGAAACAGGAATTTTCAATATAATGGAGTTGGGAAAAATGGATATTAATTGTACCAATCCTTATAATTTGCTATTAATGAGGCGATGAAGTTATAACAGGTAATTGCCTATAAAAGGGGTGTTTAATATGATTGGCTCCAAAGAGTGGAGAGAAGCATGTCTGCAAAAAGGGCTCAGCCAAGAATTTTTGGATACATTTTTGCAAAACCGCCATAAAAACGAAAAGGCAAGAAAAGAACGCAATGAGCAGGCCCGGCAGAAAGCCAGCAAAATAGCGGTATTGCTAAAAGATAAATATCAGGCGAAAAAAGTATACTTATACGGTTCATTGGTTTGGGGTAAATTTCACGAACGTTCTGATATAGATATACTGGTTGTTAACCTGAAGGGTGACTACTGGAAAGCCTGGGTAGAGGTTGAGGCTACAGCTGATCCTTTCCCTTTTGATCTGGTGTGTTATGAAGACGCTTTCCCCTCTTTAAGAGAAAAAGTCCTGGAGCAGGGGTTGGAATTATGATTGATCAACAGGATTACTATGCCTTTACGCTGCGAATTAAGGAAGAATTAGCAAACCTTAACCGGATTGAGGGTCGTCTGGTAGATTATGATTTGTTCCCCGGTGTTCATACGGATACTTTTAGAGGTTATCCTTTAACAGATGAGGATTCATGTAGGGTTTTGGGAACTTATCTACACGACTATTATTCCTGCTTGGAAAAAATATTTATCAATGTTGCAGTTGATATTGATAATACTCTTCCTAAAGGCGAAGGCTGGCATAAAAAATTACTGCAACAAATGACCTGGGAAATGCCAGGAGAAAGACCTGTAGTATTAGATAATGCTACTGCTGCTCAAATAGATGACTTACGTGGATTTCGACATGTATTTCGCAATATATACGGATTCAATATTCACCCGGAGAAAATAATTAAAGCATTGAACAATCTCTCCGAGATTTCCAGTAGTGTGAGACGGGATATCAATATTTTTATTGATAAAATGGATTGTTTATTAGGGATAAAAAGATAAAAATAGTCGTGGCATTAGCAAGTAAATTATGATTTCTAGTGCCACCGCTTCAAAAATGGGGTCGTAACAATGACCGGCCCACTTTTCAGGGCATTGGGGTAAAGGACTAATGGGGGGGAGATTAATGGTTAACGAAAGGATTCTCAGGTTATTGCAGTGCATTCAAAATGATAGCGACCCGCAGCAGAAAATGGGATTGGTTGACCGATTAGTAAGGCAGAGTATCAAATATGTGGAGGTTGTTACCGAACACAGCTATCAATTGCAAGCTTGTGGAATTCTGAATAGGGTTTATCATTCCGACTCCGACTTGGCGGAAATTGACAACCGGCGTAGCAAGATTCATGATAGTCTGATTACCCTGATTACGGCAGTAAACCGCCTCTGCGAACATTATGGCATTGAACCGCTTTATGGTGGTGGTCACCAACGCAGGGAAATGGGGGATTTTGCTTTAGAGTTGGTGAAGGCATACTTTCAAATTAGAGTTTAGAAATGCCCGCCCGCTTTCCAGGGCATTGAGATGCTGATTAATTTTATATTTAGAGGTAAACTCCAAAAATATGGCAGGATTATGAAAATTTGTCGAGAATAATTAAAGAAAGAATACCATGCAATAGACGCACCAGTTATCCTGCCACCTATCACTACACCTGCTATTTCTAGGCTCACAGAAATGATCCGAAAATAAAAATCATGAGGTATCCTTTTTACTGTTCCCGTTGGAGGCGAGCTGTATTGTTGGCTGTATTTTTAGATGAGAGCGGAATTTTTGAAACGGCAAAAGAATATGTCCAGCCTGTAATCAGCGCAGCTTTGAGCCAACTTTATGAAGAACGGGAAAACTCCCCCCGCCTTGATTTTCAGCTTTTTGTGCAGAATATCTATAAGGCTAAAAATGTTGGCCTGATGACGGCTGACCTAATATGTAACTGGATATATGGGAATATTAACCCCACTCTGCCGGATCGGGGTTTAAATGAAATTTGTGCCAGGCTACATAAAATGGGGGTTAATTCCTATTTATGGGCTTATGATCAGGTCGATGACCAGTGGCGTGAACTATACGAGTTGTCTACCAGGGGAGATATATATGCATTTCTAACCCAACGATTGAAATTCGTCCATGATTCCAACCCTTTAAACCAATACTACCAGCAGCATTTTGCATTACCCGAAATGAATATCAGTGCCGGCGCCCTGGAGGAAGCCTGCAATATGTCGGATAAAACTTTGAAGGGAGACAATGTCAAATATCATTTGGAGGAAGCTATTCTGCAAGAAGTATTGGACCTGGCCAGTTTAAAACTACCACCTCCCCCTCCTTTAATCTTTTATTACCTGTATGACCTGCTATTAAGAACCTATAATCACCTGGGTGAACCGGATAAAGCCATAGAATACGGGGAAAAAGCCCTTAAACAACTGGATTTATTGCCCCGTTCATTAGATAATATGGAACGCCGCCTGGAAACCCTCAATCGTATGAGTGTAACTGAAACTAACCGATTTAACTTCGAAGCTGCTGTTCTTCTCCTGGAAAAGGGCCTGGTTCCTCGCCTGGTAAAGCGCCTGCAATTGGAAGATGACGGCAGCGGGCCTCCTCTCGATCCCGTCCTGGGTAAATGTTATAGTTCTCTGGGCCAGAATTATGCCTTCCTGGGCCGAAACAAAAAGGCCTTACAAGCATTTCAACGGGCATTGGAGCATTTTGCCACCAATCCATGGGACATCGAAATCACCACTGCCCATATCCTGCAACTGACATTGGCCACAGATAACCGGGAACTGTTTGATGAATATGCCCCCGCATATTTTGCTGAGCTACCTGGCCAAAATTCTGCACTTTCAGACTCTGTTTCGCCGGATGATGACAATGCCTTAAAGTATGCCCGGCAAAATACAATACCTGCTGAAAGCCTACCTTTACAGTATTGTAGGGTAGCACTAAACAGCAATAACCCCTTTAAACTATTTATCCTGGGCAAATACATCAACGTTTATGATAAATGGCGGGAGAATCAAGTCATGGAAAAACTGCTGAATACTGATTATAAGGCAGTTTTTGGTTCGACCAATCACCACCCCTGGGAACTAATCTACCGCCACCTGGCTGAAATTGCTTTTAAGGCCGGATACGAGGATGCAGGGTGGGAATGGGCAAAGCAATCTTTATCCGTGGGTAGTCCAACCCCATCGCTTACCTTCCGGGTTCTTCATTTGGGAACCGGGTTGATGGCAGCTTCCTACTGTTGTAAGGGTAAGCAGCTGAAACAGGCTTATCAGGAAACCCTGGTAGCCCTGCAGGAAATATGCGCCAGTGAGGAAGGTCATCCCGTCTACCATCCCAATAACCAGAAATCCTGGTTCTACAGCTGTGTAGCGGTTCCAAAAGTTCGGTAAGAAAGAAGGTACAGAGGTTTATAGGGCGGTTTACGTTTGAGTATAGGTGAGAAGGTTAGAAATGGGAAGGAGATGATAGACATACACATAATCAACTTTACACATCCCCTTACGGAAGAGCAGCTTGTTGCAATAGAAAAAATGATAGGTAAGAAAGTATCAAAAGTAATTCAAATTACTTCCCAGATTGACGTAAACCGGTTGCTGGTTGAACAGGTGGAGGCCATGATAGAGGAGGTGGGCCTAACTGCGGAAGAATGGCAGAGCCTGCCCCTGCTTATTAATCTTCCCTCACTTAATTACAGTACTACGGTAATGCTGGCTTTGCTTCACGGCAGGATGAGGTATTTCCCAGCCACGATATGCCTGCGCCCGGTAACAGGAGCCATCCCGCTGCGCTTCGAGGTAGCAGAGATTGTTAATTTGCAGGAGGTGCGGGAGAGGGGCAGGGTACAAAGAGAATTGAGGTGATAAGTGGAAGTGGACGAAAAATCCGATGGAAAACGCATAACAGTGACCTTTGAATGCGAGACGATTACACCAATGTTTCTGCGGGGAGCAGACGGTAGGACACCGGAACTGCGAGCTCCCTCGATAAAAGGGGCTATACGCTACTGGTGGAGAAGTTTGCAGGATTCCACCCAAACGAAAAGCTTGCTTGAACGCGAAATCAATTTGTTTGGAGGTACAGGTTCATCAGGAAAAAAGAGTCCGGTTTCAATAAGAGTAATTAGCAAATTGAACGACTCGTCTATTGGTCATAACTTGTGGGATGAACTTGATAAAGAAACACCATCAGGTAAAACGTACTACAGATCTAAAAGTGGTTCCAGGGGAATTCACTATTTGTTTTATTCAGTTTTACCTATGAATACACGTTTAGATGGTCCATACATCAAGTCAGGAAGCGAGTTTTCCGTAATACTAAGTGCTTATGAACAGGAGCCATTACAAGAAGCTTCAATTGCATTCATGTTTCTGTCAATTTTCGGAGGGCTTGGTAGTCGAGTTCGAAGGGGAGCTGGCAGCTTTGACATAATAAAGGTTGAGAGCACCAACATTACCAGTGAGCTGGATAACATTTTAATAGCATGTCTTATCAGTAAGCGCTTAAAAAACCACGAAGGGGTTTGCGGATTTCTGCGGGATATAATTGAGTCTAATATTGTTGATACATGTACCAATTTAAACACAGTGAATTCATTTAAAGAGGTTTCATTGTACGTATTTCGACCCCAAAAATCGTGGAAGGAAGCAATGGATAAGATAGGTGTTTATTACATGAACTTTAGGAATAGAAATAAGGGACGCATTGAAGAAACTCCGAATTTTGGGTTCCCAATAAGGCATAAAAATGGGACAACTATGATGGCAGGTATGGATATGGGTGAAAAACAAAAACCAAGTCTACTCAGGCGCAGAGCTTCTCCAATAGTGATTAAGGTAATAAGAGATAATAATGGAAATTATTATCCGATGATGATTTGGTTCAAAAGCAGATTATTACCCGGGGAGTACCAAATAATGGATGAAGATGGCGGCAATAAAATGATTGAAACCCCCGGAATTATTCAAGAATTTATTAATTCAATTCCCGTGAAAGAGTATGAGGAGGTGCGATTATGAACGATTACCTCTTACTCTTCACTATCACCCCGGTCCAGGCGTTTATTTCCCAGGCACGTAAGACCCATGATCTTTGGGCCGGCAGCCGTATTCTTTCCGAACTAATCGAAGTAGCACGAACCAAAGTAGTTAACGATTATAGGGCGGAGATAGTGTTTCCTATAAATAATGCGGACTATAACGATGATGAATCCAGCAATCCCAACCGCTTTGTTGCTCGGGTAAGCACAGCTAACCCAAGGGATATTGGTATAGAACTGGAAAGGGCGGTTCAGATAAAGTTTCAGGAGTTGTCTGGCAAGATTTATGAAGATGTATGTGGAAAAAAACCAAGCAATATAATGGGGTTTAAGGAGCAGATAAAAAGCTTTTGGCAGGTTTACTGGGTTATGCTGCCCGGCGGTGAAGGGATTGACTCCTATTTCAAAGTACATTCCAAGCTGGAAATGCACCTGGGCGGGGTTAAAAACCTGCGAGGATTTTCTCAGTTAGAGGAAGAAGGCTTTCGCAAATGTTCCCTTTGCGGGGAGAGGAATGCACTTTTTTATGCTCCCAGATTAACAGACGGTTCCGAAAAAGCTCCCGAATTTATGTCGTCCCATGCTATAGCGCTTAACCACAGCCGCATAAGTGCCGGAGAGGGACTATGCGCGGTATGTCTGGTAAAACGCTTTTGGTCGGCAAGCAGTGAGGAATTTCCTTTAACTGCTACCGTAGCTCTGATGCCATTGCTGGACACCTTGAGTAAGGATGATGAAGGAGCAGAATTGTTTAGCGCCTATAAAAATGTTCTCAATTCTTGCTGCTGTACTCGTTACCAGTACAACATGTATAATGATCAGCTACTGTATGAGGATAACCTAACTCCAGATTATTTTAAAAAGAATAGCCTGCAGATGGGAGTGCTGAAGAATGAATCAGGGCATGAGACCATTAAGTCGGCAATAATGGGGGCTTATAGTAAGCTGCAATCCTATATTCGTGAAAGACAGACAGAGAAGAGTTTGACCCGGAATAACGGTAAAGAAGGAAGCGGTAACTGGAGCAAATCCTCTTATTATGCCCTTATAGCTTTTGATGGAGATAGTATGGGGGAATGGTTATCAGGAACGAAGTTGAACGATAATATGAAGCTGGAAGATTTTCACCGGGAACTTTCGCTGAAACTTAATGAATTTGCCGGTTCAGTTAAGGAGTTCTTTATTGAACCTTCGGGAGAACAGAATCCTGATTCAAACAGGAAAGAAAATGGGACAGAATCCAGCTTTAGGGGTCGGGTGGTATATGCTGGGGGTGAAGATTTTCTGGGCTTTGTAACCCTGGATGATTCTCTGAAGTCACTGGATAAACTCAGGATTGAATTTGACGAAAAAGTGAACCAGGCCCTGCAGCAAAAGGCTTTCATTCAAGAAAACAATAACCTTTCATTCTCAGCGGGAATGGTTATTGCTCATTACAAAACGCCACTTTCTGAAGCCTTGAAGTGGGTCCACCAGATGGAAAAAGCGGCAAAGGAAGTGGAGGGGAAGAATTCCCTGGGGATTGCCTTGCTGAAACATTCAGGCGAAATTGAGAAATGTGTATATAAATGGTGGGAGGAATCCAAAAAAATTGCTGGTAAAACAGTAATCTATGATTTCCTGGATATTAAAGAAGCTATTCAAAAAGGGGATTTTTCAGGGCGCTTCATTAAAAATCTTAATGCCGAATTATATCTTCTGGCGGGAAAGAGAGCGGATTACCTGGGAATGGACAATGCCTATGAAATAATACGGGTGGAAATTGGTCGGCTTTTAGAACGTACCTGCAATCTCAAGCGGGGCGAGGGCGAAACCGGGGAGGATTATAAAAAACGAAAAAAAGAGGCGGTTGGGCAGTTGCGGGAAGTGGTTTTCCATTTGTATCAAAATAGCAATGACAGTCTGGAAAACTTCATATCGGCTCTCAATATTGTACATTTTTTAACGCGGGAGGTGGCCGGCGGTGTGGATTGAAATTGAAGCCCTGGATACTCTCTTTTTCCGTGATGGCAAGCCTTTCTCCATGGGTCAGGAAAGCTGGGCCGAAGGAAAACTTTTCCCCCTGCCTTCAGTCCTGTACGGGGCTTTAAGGAGCGCGTATTTGGGTCAACATCCGGAGCGTTTTGCCAATCTTGGTGAACTGGATGATGTAACCTCTAATTTAACTATCAGGGGTATTTATTATCGCCTGGGTGGGAATCTGTATTTGCCGCAACCGGCAGATTTGGTAGCCAGGAAAGATAGGTCTACTAAAAATATGAGGGAGACTGGAAAACCATATGAGATTCGGCTCCTGAATTGTAGCGAAATTGAAACGGGCGTATATGCAGGAGCGTCTAATTTGGAGATGATTCCTGAGCGATTATTAATGACCGGGGATGAAGTTGACAACAGGGATTATGGTCTTACCAGTAACGTTGACATAAATACTTATCTGCAGACGGGAGCCAAAAATATCCCCCTCCAGTCGATTGATGCTGCGGAACATATTGTTCTGGAGCCCAAAGTTGGTATCGGCAAGGATCGCATCAGCGGCAGCAGTGCTGATGGCAAACTGTACCGGGTGGGTATGAAACGGTATGACGGTTTGAGTATGGTGGTTGAAATTGAAGGTCTGGAATTAAAGCCGGAAGGCTTTTTGAAGCTGGGGGGCGAGGGAAAAGGAGCTTATTATCGAACCTTGCAAATAAAAGATTTGACTGCGGATATGATTGCTACACCTGAATTTAATGACGATGCCAGGTATTTTAAACTATACCTTTCCACTCCCTGTGCGTTCGCTCAAGGCTGGTTACCGGAATGGATTAATACCGGGCGTTGTGAAGGGACATATCGATTTGTCAATGGGGAAAAAGAGAAAGCGCTTAATTTAAAACTTATTTCTGCAGTTATGAGCCGCTATATGCTGGCAGGCGGTTTTGATATTAAGGAGCGGAGGCCCAAACCGGCCCGAAGAGTAGTTCCGGCAGGGAGTGTATATTATTTCAAGTTACGGAGTGGCGGAGATATGAATGATGTAATCCAGGCCTTTCATGGCCGGGCAATATCAGAATTGGATAAAGAGCCCAACCGAACATCTAACCATATGTTGGAAAATTACCGCCAGGGTTTTGGAATTTCATATGTGGGGGTGCTTAACTTATGAAACACATTATAACCATAGTTGGAACCTCATTATTTACCAACTATATGCAACCAGAGGTTAGGAGAATACTGGATAAGAAATATAATGATGTCAGTGAGTACTTGGAACGATATGGCAATTTCCCTACAGATGGTTTAATAGATAAAATGAAAGCACAGGAGATGAATTCGTCCCGCAACAAAATTGAAGAAACAATTAAAAAGAAGTGGCTGACAGGTATTGAACGAGTTTGCAGAGACGGTCAGTGGGAATGGAAAACAGCAAATAATGGAAGCAGTAATGTCGATGCCTCAGCGGAGATTACCAGCATCCGCAAGATTATCGACGACCTTAAGGAAGATATTGAGGTACATTTGATCACTACCGATACTGTAAGTTCGGTTATTGCTGCCGGAATAATTGCCGGTTTTTTACCGGAGATTATACCCGGAATAAAAGTTTACTACCAACAAGAAATATACGAAGGCGGAGAAAAAGCTGGTTCTGTTATTGCGGATTTACAGGTTACAGACCGCGATAAGTTTGCTCGTGATGGCTTGCGCCGTCTGGTTGATAAAGTAGACTGGTTGGTAGCAAGCCTGGGTAGAGAAAACCTGGCCATAAATATTACCGGGGGTTATAAGGCAGTTATACCTTACCTGACTATTATGGCGCAGATATATAACCTGCCAATTTATTATGTTTTTGAAGATACCGATTTACTTCTTAAGATACCTCATATACCCGTTGATGTTGATTGGAACATTTTCAATAAGTACACTGATGAATTTAACATTCTTGAAAAAGAAGATATAGTCAATAGCAAGCAATTCGATTATCAATTTAGAACCGACTGTGCCAGTTGCCTTGATATTGATGGGAATGATATTGCTCTTGGGCCAATGGGGCAAATTCTCTACAAACGCCTTCAAAGTCAGCGTTTTGTCTTTTATGCTTCCGATGAGGTCTGGAAGCAGATTGGTGAACAAAAAGATATTTATCGCATTTGAGAGGATAAATTTCGTTTCCGTGATACTCGTGAAAAGAAAACCGAAATCAAAGGTGAACATCGAGTTTATGATGACGGGGATAACCCAAACAGGATTTTTTATTTCGAAGAAGATGGCAGGATATATATTTATGCCACTTTTCAGGATCATGAGAAGTACGAAGAATTCATTAATACTAAAATAGAGCGCGAGAAAATTAAAGCCAGAGCGCAAAAAAGAGAAATTAAATTGGAGGTGTAGGCAGTGTTTCAAAAGGCGAATGTGTTTTTTCTGATTTGTGAAACATCATTGCATGCCGGAAGCGGAGCGGATCTAGGTATTGTTGATTTACCTATTCAGAGGGAACGCCATACTGGCTATCCTAAAATCGAAGGTTCCGGATTAAAGGGCAGCATCAGGGAGGCTTTCGAGTCGGCTCTAATAAAGGACAAAAGTGCTACAGGCGATGAGAAAAATATTTACCGACCGCCTGAGTGTTTAATTAAAAGATACGGAAAAGAGTGGGAGAATCTTTGGGGTGAATGGAAAGGAAACCTGCTTAAATATCACCAGGCCATAAATCTAAGTTTTGGCCCTGAAGATGGAAAACTTCATGCCGGGGCGCTGGGCTTTACTGATGCTCGCATTCTGCTCTTCCCGGTTAAATCCATGAAGGGGGTCTTTGCCTGGGTTACCTGTCCCAAAGCCCTGGAGCAGTTTCGCCAGGATCTGAGTTTGGCCGGAATCAGTATTCCGGTATTGCCCGGGGAGAAAACCAGGACATCTGCTTCGAGTCTGGTAATAAGGGACGATAAAATAGTGCTGGAGGAATACACCATAGAAGCAGAAAAAAGTGACAAGTGTACGAACCTGGCTAAATGGTTAGGAGATAGCTTATTTCCGGTACCGAAAGGAGAAGAGCAGGATACCTTATCCTACTGGCGGGACAAGATGAAAAAAGATGTTATAGTTCTTTCCGATGATGAATTTCGGGATTTTGTAGAGATGTCCACCGAGGTCATTACCCGCACCAAGATTGACAACCAGACCGGTACGGTTCAGGGTGGTGCGCTTTTTTCAGAAGAATATCTACCAACGGAGACGGTATTATATTCATTGGTTTTAACAACCCCGGTATTTGCTGAAGATAAAGGGGTATTTGCTGCGCAGGGTGAGCAGAAGGAAGAAGACCGGGTGATGGAATTCTTCCGGCTTGGGCTACCAGAGGTGATTCAGGTTGGAGCCAACGCCACTATCGGCAAAGGCCTGACCCGGACTGTTTTTATGAAGGGGTGATATGATGGCTGTAACGGATAAACTGGAACAGGGTAGAGCGGAATTTGCTTATCAGTGTGCGGCAAAAGGCAGTGCTCTTGATAAAAAGAAAGAGTATAAGCAATATGTCAAAAAGCTCCCGATGCTAATAAAAACCAATGGTTTGGGAGCAGCCGTAGCCTTTTTCTTTTCTAAGAAAAATGATGACCAGAGCAAAGCGGGATATGCATATAAAGAAATTTATGAACAACTAAATGAATGGTTGAAAAACGCAGAATCGGTAAACTGGATGCTGAATTCAGATAAGCCGTTAGTTCAGTCCATTACCGAATTGCCATCTGAGCAATACAGAGCTTTAACCATTGAGACCCTGGCTTTCTTAAACTGGCTGCGCCGTTTTGCGGAGGGGATGATTGAAGGCGAGGCGGAAGAATAATGGAACATGGTAAATTGGAGATTAAAAAGACCAAAAAGGGCTATGGCGGTACAATAGTCTTTAATAATAAGCGGATGCCAGTTCCCAGTAAATACGCTTTTCAAGATGATTCGCTAAATTGTCACGAATGTACTTTTGAAAGAGATATTAAGGGTCAAGTTGTTCGCATATTTGTTGATGAACAAGAATTGCCCACAAGAGATCCTAATACCAGCCACCAGGTCAAATCATCAACTAATATGCACCAGGCTGAACCCCCAGGTTTGAAAAGAGATAGTAAAATGCCGGACTTTTTTGATATTAGAAAAACCCATTTACCTCAGGATACCCGGGAGATTGGTTTAAGGGATATAGATAATATTTCATTAAAATTGCATAAGGGTTCCCGTTTTGAGCCAGCAGAAAAGAAATTTGTCTTTTTTAAAACTGGCAGGGAGTCAGGGTACAAGCCATATTTAACTGCTAAGAATATTGATTTAAATAGTATTTGTTGTCGGCATTCATCTTCCGTTCAAGCCTTGTTGGGTATTAGCAGTGGGGTAATTGGAGATAGATTACTAACAATTAATTTTTATCCCGACTGGCGCTTAATAGTGGGCCTGGGAAATGAATCGGTTTATGAAACTTCCATAACCCTGCACCATATTTACGGCATTCCTTATATCCCTGGACAAGCCATCAAAGGAGTAGTACGAAGTTGGGTAATATCCGAGTATTTTGACAGCGACGAAGAAGCACTTAAAGACCCTGCGTTTCGTTTCGTATTTGGAGGTCAAGCTGTTGATAAGTATCCAGCCCAGGCCGGCAAGGTAATGTTTTTTGATGCTTTGCCATCAAAGGAACCACGTATTGAGGTTGATATCATGAACCCCCATTACCAACCTTATTATTCTCAGGGGCAACCGCCTGGCGATTATCATAATCCCGTACCGATTCCATTCCTTACCGTGGTTGATACTCCTTTTCAATTTCTATTGGGGCTTAAAGAAGGAGATAGTCTAAAAATTTGGAGTCAGTAAAGCCGCTGGAGTTAGTAGGAAAGTGGTTAAAAGAAGCTTTGGAACTAAACGGAATTGGAGCTAAAACGGCGGTTGGGTATGGATATATGACTATAATTTAGCCATGAGGAGGGTATTTATGAAAAATAAGACCTGGACTTCAATTAGGGATTTTTCTGCCTTACCGATTATTATCTTGTTATATGACCTGTTAAAAGATGTCTGTAAACGTTATATGTATGATTATTGGGGGATATCTGCCAAACTAATAGGTATAATTTTACTGATAATTATTACAGGTTTTATCGGGTTTCTGGTTTTACGAAAAACCCGCGAGAAAGCCCGGATAAAATCTATACAACAGGAGGAGGGGCAGGTCAAACCACATAAAGGGTTAATAGCTATAGTTAGCCCTGTAAAGGAACATAACGTGGCTGAAGTTGCAATAAAACACCATTTGGACGAACTGGAGCATTGCTGGTTATTGGTTACTAAGGATAGCGATGACGTCTATCAAGGTTTTGTAGAGAGATTTACCAAATACAGGAAGGGCGAGATAATTACCTTTGAAAAGGTATTAATCAATAATCCTGACGATCCGGGGGAAGTTTTCGATAAAGTTGAAGCCATCTATAACGGTTTAAAAACCAAAGACCTGCGTGAAAGAGATGTTATCGCTGATTATACCGGTGGCAAAAAATCACAGAGTGCGGGAATGGTACTGGCAGCTGCTCGTTCTCCGGAACGGCAATTGGAATATATCTGGTCTGGAGACAGGAGTAAAGACAAATACGGTAGCTTTGATCGAGGCAAGGAAGCAGAGAGTTTTCCTATTTTAGTCTCCATTAACTGGCCCGAGAGCTGAGTATACATTAAAAGATTATTAGCATTCTGGCAACATTAATACTTTCGAAATAAAGGATGCCTTTCATGGAGAATTTTCGCCTAGCCAGATATCGATTCCATATCCGGGCGGGGGAGCGTGGATTGGATCTACCCCCTTTTAAAGGTTCGGCTCTACGGGGAGTGATGGGGCGGGTTATGCAGCAGATGTCCTGTGCCGATTCGGATTTGCAATGTTCGGATTGCCATCTGCGTCCGCAGTGTCCCTATGCTTATGTTTTCGAAACTGCTCCTTCGCCGGTAGCTGCTATGATGAGCGGTTATGACCAGGTACCACGACCCTATGTAATTGAACCGCCACCAGGGGGACAGGAATTCCTGCCTCCAGGAGGGGAGATGGCTTTTGACCTGCTTTTATTTGGACGGGCTATCCCTTTGTTCCCCTACTTTTTGGTTGCATTCCGGGAAGGGGGGCGCATCGGACTGGGAAGTGGCAAGAAGAAGTATAAACTGGTAAGGGTAGAAGCGGTAAATGATTTTACCAGTAGCAGAGAAGACATTTTTTTAAGCGGAGGTAACCTGCGCTCGGGTTATGAGGTGGAATGGAGTGGCCAGGAGGTTCTTCTTGCCAGCGCTGCTATGCAACCAGTCCGGGAGGTGACAATTGATTTCATCACCCCTACCCAGTTGATGGCTGATGGGAATAAGCTATCCCAATTGCAAGAATTAGATTTTGTTGTACTGCTGCGTAACATATTGCGCCGCTATTCCAGTCTCTATGTTCACCACCATGATATACTGCCGGAAGAGAGTTTTGCAGCTTTACTGGAGAAGGCTGGGGAAGTCAGTTATGGCAGGGGTGAAGGACAGGTTGAGAGATGGGAACGTTATTCTATGCGCCGGGAACAACGCAATCCTATGGAAGGATTTACTGGTTGGTTGAAATATACCGGAGACCTATCACCGTGTGCGCCTTATCTAATGCTGGGGCAGTGGTTGCATATAGGTAAATGGTCGGTATTTGGGATGGGTAAATACAGCTGCGAATTTAGTTAGATGATGAAAAGCCACAATATTGAGGAATGATAAATGGCCACAGGTAGGAATAGAAGGTATAATGTGGAAAAAGTATATATAAAAACATATTAGGTATACTCCCAACAATAGCCCGCAAACGCCGAAAGTCCATGGGAGGTTAGCGATTTTAAAGAGTGAGGGAGATTGAGTGAGATTAATGAAGCATGAAGTATATAAAACACTTCGGAAAATGGGGTGGCAAACTCCTTAACAATGACCAGCCCGCTTTCCAGGGCATTGAGACAGAGTGATAGTCTGACGGCATGCCGTAACAGCTATACCCCGGAGTAATGCTGATTTTTTTTATGCCCATTCTTCCTGAGTTTGACAGTTAAGGTAAAAGGTCAGCTTCTGGACATTTAACACCGTCTATTGCTGGACATTATGGGGTGGCAGTAATTATAAAGCAAATAAGGGGCTTACGCCCCTTATTTTTGTTCAATGCTTATATTTAAACGAAGTTCCGAGTTAGACAGCTTCTCAGATGCAAGCAATAGTTGAAGTGTTTCATTAATGAATCGGCCGTTTCCCTGGGTGTCCAGATAGAAAGAAAACTTTGTTTCTTCTTTTTCCTCCTCCAGCTCGAGTGAAGACTTAAACCTGTCTGCGTCTTCTATTTGAACGATATTGCTGCTGCTCGAACGCATTGTCTGAACAGCTTCGTTTAATGCTTTTTCTGGTGATGCGTTTTCTTTTCGCTGCCTTCCTCTTTTAGAATCTACCGGGATATTAAAATCATGGAGCATACTGTATACTTTTGTTCTGGACATTTCCCATGCCTTGGCTATGCCGCTTACTCCTATTTCATTCTTGAGTTCCTGAAGAATCTTTTGCTTATCTTTTTCGGACATACTTTCAAAATCAGATAAAGAAATTGCCATAAATTAACCTCCTATGTATTTTCCAATATTATATCCGTAACGGTTGAAAAATATTCCATTTGCCATCATTCGAATTCAAAATAAATCACCCATTAAAGTACAGAACAAAATGTTGCGACATATCTTGAATGAAGTTATCATTTATAGAGATAAGATAGATATAGTTAAAGACTGGCGAAAGTGGTGAAATGGTGACAGCCTTATCAATAATAAAGGAGGCAGAACACTCCCTGCAAATGGTGTTTAACGAACTGGAGGAAATAGCTTATGCCAACCAGGTCAGGGTAATCGAAGCTTTTCACAAACACCGGGTCCGGGAATATTATTTTTACCCTTCTACCGGCTATGGTTATGGAGACAGCGGCAGGGATGCTCTGGAAGATATATTTGCTGAGATCTTTGGCGTCGAAGATGCCCTGGTAAGAAGCCAAATCGTGTCTGGGACCCATGCCATATCAGCCTGTCTATTTGCCCTATTAAGACCGGGCGATGAGCTGATATCTCTTACTGGCAGTCCCTATGATACCCTCTGCCGGATTATCGGCCATGAAGAGAAATCTCTTGGTACCTTGATAGATAAGGGGATAAAATACAGTGAAGTTGATTTGGATGAACGGGGCAAACCTGACCTGACAGCTATTGCTGCCGCCATAAAAGATACCACCAGGATGGTTTTAATACAGCGTTCCCGTGGTTATAAAACCCGACCGCCGGTAGATTTGGAAACTATTGCGGCCATGACTAAACTGGTTAAAGCAAGAAATCCCGCCACTATTGTTATGCTGGATAATTGCTACGGTGAATTCACCGCGGTGCAAGAACCCGGGCACTATGGAGTAGATATTATAGCGGGTTCATTGATAAAGAACCCGGGGGGCGGCCTTATACCTTCCGGGGGATATATAGCCGGCAACAAGGATTTGATTGAACTGCTAGCCTTTCATCTTACTGCGCCTGGATTGGGCAAAGAACTGGGTGCCAGCCTGTTGGACAAGCGTATTATGTATCAGGGTTTATTCCTGGCTCCCCATACGGTTTTGCAGGCTTTAAAGGGTGCGGTTCTTCTAGCTTATGTTTTTGAAGAGCATGGTTATGAGGTCTTTCCTCGTTGGAACGAAAAACGCTCTGATATTGTACAGGCGGTAAAACTGAGGGATGCAGCTGAGGTTTTGCGCTTCTGCCAGGAGGTACAGAACGCTTCCCCGGTGGATAGTGATGTTACTTTGGAGTATGGCGAGCTGCCAGCTTACCGGGATAAGATTGTAATGGCCGCCGGTACCTTTGTGCAAGGTTCTTCGATTGAACTTTCCTGTGATGCCCCTTTGCGCTCACCCCACTGCGTATTTCTCCAGGGGGGACTTAGTTATGAGCATTGCCGCTTTCTGCTGCAGCGTTTGTTGGATAGCTTTCTGCTGGGAAATGCTTGATTCTACTCCAAAACCCACTTTTGTTGCATAAAGGTTGCATAAATATGCATACAGATGTTTATTATTTTGCAGTATATCAATGCTTGAAAGAATCAAAAGCTAATTTGTATCCTTGGGGTATTGGGAGTATTATACTTATAGCGAAAGCTGTTAATCAGATATGAGAAGGAGGCGTTTTAGAAGTGGAAAGTAGTATCATGGCATTGATAATAGTAATGATTCTGCTCTTGCTGGGAATTGGCGGAACGATTCTGCCTCTATTGCCTGGCATACCATTAATGTTTGTATCCATTGCCGCTTATGGCTGGTATGAGGGCTTCAATACTATTACCCCCAAATACGTTTGTATACTGGCGGCATTGACCGTTATTTCGCTAATTGTGGACTATCTTTCCACTGTTCTGGGGGCTAAATATTTTGGGTCCAGCAAGAAAGGTATGTGGGGAGCCCTGTTGGGTACCTTCATCGGCTTATTTCTATTTCCCCCTCTGGGCCTTCTGTTAGGGCCATTCCTGGGAGCAATGATAGGAGAATACATCGAAATACAGGATGTGGAAAAAGCGGTTAAAATCGGTGTGGGTACTGTTGTGGGCTTGTTCTCCGGCATGGTGTTCAAGCTGGTGCTGGCTATCGGGATGTTTGTATCCTTTCTTATTGTGGTATTTTAATTTTAATAAGGCGGAGGTTGAGGTTGAATTTTGGATAGTAATTATATTTTCCAAAAAGTTAAAGAAGATAATGTCAAATTCATTCGTTTGCAGTTTACCGATATCTTAGGCGTTTTAAAGGCTATTTCCATAACGGCGGATCAACTGCAGAAGGCTTTGGATGGGGAACTCATGTTTGATGGGTCGTCGATTGAAGGATTTGTGCGTATTGAAGAATCAGATATGTACCTTAAACCCGACCCGTCGACATTTTTGGTTCTGCCCTGGAACAGTACCACCTCAAAAGCGAAAACCGCCAGGATAATCTGTGATATTTTTGATTCCAACGGAGAGCCTTTTATCGGTTGTCCTCGCTTTGCTCTATCCCGGGCTATTAAGGAAGCCGGAGAAATGGGCTTTAATATGCAGGTTGGGCCTGAACCCGAGTTTTTTATGTTTCACCTCGATGAAAATGGAATTCCCAGCTTGCAAACCAATGATAAAGCGGGTTATTTCGATCTCCCTCCCGTTGATAAAGGAGAGGAGGCCCGCCGGGATATGGTCGAGGTATTGCAAAGCCTGGGTTTTGAAATCGAGGCTTCGCATCATGAGGTAGCTCCCGGACAACATGAAATAGATTTTAAATATACTGATGCCTTGAGAACGGCGGATAATATCGTGACCTTTCGTATTGCCGTCAGGATTGTGGCCCGGCGTCATGGTCTTCATGCTACTTTTATGCCCAAACCGATTTACGGAATAAATGGTTCAGGGATGCACCTGCATGTATCTTTGTTTCGTGGAGGAGAGAATATATTTTTCGATCCCAATGCGGCTGATGGTTTGAGTGAAACCTGTCGTTATTTCATCGCTGGAGTAATAAAGCATGCCCGGGCAACCGCTGCAATAACTAATCCGACCGTCAATTCCTACAAGCGACTGGTACCCGGCTATGAGGCTCCCGTATATATTGCCTGGTCTCACCGCAATCGCAGCCCTTTGATCAGGATACCTGCACGCCGGGGTATTGGAACCAGAATAGAGATACGCAATCCCGACCCCAGTTGTAACCCGTACTTGGGTCTGGCGGTAATCTTGAAAGCAGGTCTGGATGGAATCCGTAACCGGCTAACACCGCCGCTGCCGGTGGAGCAAAACATTTACGAAATGGATCTGGCTACTAGAAAACAGCAGGGAATAGAATCCCTGCCGGAGAATCTCTATGAGGCTATCGATGAGCTGCGCCGGGATGAAATAATCCAGGAGGCATTGGGATCGCATATTTATTCTCGTTTTGTGCTTGCCAAGATGAAAGAGTGGGAAAGTTACAGCTCCCGGGTTTATGATT
>ENA-UOOK01002680-UOOK01002680.1-fermentation-metagenome-genome-assembly--contig:-NODE-2680-length-21365-cov-31.908447_pt1 | contig 21365 bp, 21 predicted proteins | sample MGYA00245777_ERZ724023 | MGnify/ENA primary metagenome ERZ724023 (study PRJEB28704, sample SAMN03018312) | fermentation metagenome | biome: anthropogenic terrestrial biome; feature: soil...
CCCCGACAAGACACCTTCAGTAATGGAGGTGTTTTTTGTTCAATAATTAATTCCGGTCAGACAGGATTGAGTGCGCGGTTCAGGTTCACGAGGTCGACGGATCTCTTACAGAGCCAGGGCAAATCCGTCCGCCCCGACAAGACACCTTCAGTAATGGAGGTGTTTTTTGTTCAATAATTAATTCCGCTCAGCCCGGATTGAGTGCGCGGTTCGGGTTCGCGAGGTCGACGGATCTCTTACAGAGCCAGGGCAAATCCTTCCGTCCCGACAAGTGAACCCAGAGTTCACATTACTCGATTAATTGTGAGGTCAGCAGTAACTTATTTCAATACAAGAGGAACTTTTTCGTAATTGTTTCTAATAAGGAAAAACGAACCTATGATGGCACCCGCAAGATTAGACTTTTGACGAGCAAATTTGAACTTATCCTGGAGTTCTGAAGGAACATCCATTCCTTCCGACAACTTTAGCCCAACGGCACGTTTTTTTGTTTTTCGAGACCGTACAAAACATTGATTACCAAACCATCGTCATAGAAAACATTAGTAATTCGATAATGTAAACCGTCTTCTTCAACTTCGTGTTGGGCAACCTCCAAAGGTTTTGCTTGAATTTTCAGATCACGTTCTTTCAATATTTTAGAAACATACTCTACAATAGCTGGCTGATCATCTGCAGGGAACACTTCAAATGCAATCTTGTATTTCTTCATAAAGTATCGGGCTTCATTGGCAAGTAAACCAGCCAGCGCATCTGCTACAGGTGAGGCTTCTATTCCTTCTTTGGAAACTTCCTTAAAATCGACATTCAATGTAAGCATCCTCCTTGTCGAGACCTATTAATACGATTGAAGGCATTCTCTATCGTAAATATTTTGCTACAAAAATCCTAATGATGCCACAAATAGTATAAGTGGTTGATATCAATGTTGCTAAATCGCGTCAAAATGCAGTTCTGACGATTTCTGCTTGGATAAACTGGATTAACAGGTTGTGAAACGAATGATGAACTTCGTCTGCATAGGCTTGACACAAATATAAATAAAATGTAGAATGTAAACGGTTACAGTAACCGGTTACATTCTCACTAAACACAACCGCACTGGACAAGATGAAATCGAAAAAGTATTCAACCACAATCAGAGATGTTGCCGACCTGGCAGGAGTATCCGTCGCCACGATCAGTCGCTATTTGAATAACAAATCTCTCCTCACTGAGGAGACAGCAAAAAAAGTTCAAACCGCAATGGCAGAACTTAATTACACTCCGAATCCTATTGCCCGGAATCTATCGACCAACCGCACAAATGCGATCGGGGTAGTCATGAATGAAATCGGGGGCGATTTCTTCACACCATTACTTGAAGGAATTATCGAAACCACTGAAAAGAACGATTTCAATCTATTGATTTTTACTTCAACAGGTAGAAATCGCTACAATCCAGCGATGTTGGGATCAATGTATACCGATGGATTGATCGTTTTTATTGACAGCCTTGGAGATGAAGATATCGCTTACCTTCATAATAGCGACCACCCGATCGTATTGGTTCATAAATCCCCGCCCACAGGACTTCAAATTCCAGTGGTCACAATCGAAAATAAAAGAGCTTCAACTCGTCTGGTCAATCATTTGATTGAAAAGCACAATCGCCGGAACATTGTTTTTTTGCGCGGCCCCGAAGGAAACGAAGACTCTTTTTGGCGGGAGCTTGGCTATCGCGAAGCTCTGAGCACTCATAGCATACCTTTTGATCCAAGATTAGTATTGGTTGGCGGTTTTGACCGCTTTAAAGCTAAGGAGGTAATAGAGAAATTAGTCCAGGAGAAAACTCAATTTGATGCTGTTTTTGCTGGAGATGATGAGGCGGCGATAGGCGTACTTCAAGCGCTCAAAGAAAATGGTATTTCGGTACCAGGCAAGGTTGCCGTGGTTGGTTTTGATGACCAACGCCTGTGTCCTTTTCTCAATCCTCCTCTCAGCACGATCCATGCACCGACGGATTTGGTCGGTGTAAATGCGGCGGAGCAATTAATCAAGATGATACGAAACGAACCTGTAGAAGACATCATCTTATTACCCACCAAGTTGGTGATCAGGGAATCATGTGGCTGTAATTCGGTTCCTGAAAATATTGAATAAACAAAAGTCATAAAAAAGGAGAAATAAATGAAGAAGTTTGGTTGGTTGATCTTATTGGTCGTTTTGGCGATCGGCCTTTCAGCTTGTGCCAAAACCGAGACCGCTTCAACTGGACCTGTAAAGATCCAGATTTTCGTTGGGATTGGAACGGGTGATGCCCCCGACCAGGTCGCCTTGCACAAACAGTTGCAGGATGAATTTAACGCATCCCATGAAGATATTCAGATCGAGTTCATTACTACCCTGAACGAAGAAGCACGTACAAAATTCTCCACCATGATCACAAGCGGTCAGGCTCCTGATCTGGTAATGCCGATCGGCATTGAAGGCGTCGCGAATTTTGAAGAAGAATGGCTGGATATCAGCGAGATGGTCAAAGCCGACAACTATGACATGAGCGATTTTAATGCCGCTCCTGTTGAGGGCGAGAAATTTTTTGGACTACCGATTGGCATCTATCCCTCCGTCCTCTTCTACAATGCTGACCTTTACGATTTGGCAGGGGTCGAATATCCCCCACATCAATTCGGAGCTGAAGGCTGGACTTATGACGCATTGGTCGAGAAAGCTCAGCTTCTGTCACTGGATGCGAACGGAAACAATGCTACTTCACCCGATTTTAACCCCGAAAATATCGTTCAATTCGGCTGGGATGGCTGGGATTGGTTTGGCTCCAGCGATATTATTATGAAATTTGGCGGACCCCTGAAGGGTATGTCTGAAGATTTCAAGACGGTCAATTTGTCTTCCCAGGAAGTCATGGATGCTTATCAATTTGAATATGATACTGTCTGGAAGTACTATGTGCGACCAAATGGTGAACAAGTTGGTTCATTGTTCTCAGATGACCCCATGTCACCTGGAATTGTAGCTAACTGGGAAATTCAAAGTTGGATCGAGTATGCCTTCCCAACCTGGGATGAATCCTTCAACTGGGATGTTGCAGCAGTGCCAGCTCAGAATGGTTTGATTCAAGCACAAGCAGATTTTGACATCTTCACCATCACCAAAAGCTCCAAGCACCCCCAGCAAGCCTGGGAAGTTGCAAAATGGCTGCTCGAGCCTGCTCAAATGGAACGGCTTGCTCCCAGTTACGGATGTATTCCTTCCCGCAAATCACTGGCAGCAAACTGGATGGATAATAAGAAAGCTGCATATCCGAACGTTGACTGGCAGGTCGTGATTGACGCCATGAATTATGCTGACTTTCCTGTGAACCATGAAGGCTGGACACCAGCATTCAACCAGGTTTACGATGCCTTCGCTAACCTCGAAGGAGCCATCTTGGCGAGTAAAGACGCGAATGTTCCTGAATTGTTAAAAGCTACAGAGACAGAAATTCAGGGTTACCTCGACGAATACTGGGCGAATCACTAAATTTATATTTGGGGGACTCAACAATTGTTGAGCCCCCCTTTCTATTTTTCAGCAGGAAAAAACATGAAGAAGAAAACTACTAACGAGAATTTACGCAGAGAATCAAGGTGGGCTCATTTTTTCATAAGTCCCTGGCTGATAGGTTTTATCTTTCTAACGCTTGGACCGATGCTTATCTCACTCTATCTTTCATTTACGAATTACAGCTTGAGCAGCTCGATCAGCGTTCCAGAATTCAATTATGGTGCCAATTATGTTAAATTACTCACGCAGGACCCAAAGTTTTGGCACTCGCTTGGAGTTACTTTAAAATACGCTCTGATCGCTGTCCCTCTGCAATTATTTCTCGGTTTCATGATTGCCTTCCTTCTAAATATGGATGTACCTGGACTGACGGTGTGGCGCACAATTTATTATCTGCCTTCAGTGACTCCAGGTGTGGCTTCAGCAGTCTTGTGGGGCATCATTTTCAATCCGAGTTTTGGAATTATGAACTGGTTATTAAGCCTGGTCGGGATCCAGGGACCTGGATGGCTTTCCAGCCAGCAATGGGCATTGCCTGCGTTAATTATTATGAGTTTATGGGGCGTGGGTGGCGGTATGGTCATTTACCTGGCAGGATTGCAGAGCATCCCAACTTCCCTTTATGAAGCAGCAGAAATTGATGGGGCTGGTTCTTTAAAGCGATTAACCCATATTACGATTCCACTCATGACCCCGGTAATTTTTTATAACTTGATCATCGGAATTATCAGTACTTTTCAATATTTCACAAGTGTTTATGTGCTCACAGCGGGTGGACCGGTGGATTCGACTTTGTTTTATAACCTGTATCTCTACAATACCGCCTTCCGATATCAGAATATGGGCTATGCCTCTGCTCTTGCCTGGGTACTCTTTCTTATTATTTTGATTATTACGCTTTTATTCTTCAAAACGTCATCGGCATGGGTCTATTATGAAGGTGAAATCAGGAGATAGATATGTTCAAGACAATTAAATTACGCAAAAAAATCGTTCGCATCGTCTCGCTGATTCTACTTACTCTTGGGGCGATTGCTGTGATGATGCCTTTAGCCTGGATGCTTCTCTCTTCATTTAAGTCCCCTGCACAAGGAAATAAAATGCCACCGGAGTGGTTACCAAAAAAGGCTGAGGAAGCAATCATTAATGACCAGGAATATTATCTCTATGAGATGCCTGTAGATGGCACGATTAAAAAATTAGCTCTGATCGAAAAAAACGGACCAATAGGGACCTTTGTAAACCCTGAGAACCCTGCAGAAACCTATGAGCTAAGGATTACCGATGGCGAACGGGCGATGCAGATCTACGTCAGTTGGGAAAACTACGTCAAAGCGCTCACAATGGTCCCGTTTGGCAAATACCTTGTGAATACTATGATCATCGTGGTGTTTGCCACCCTGGGGACGGTGATTTCTTCAGTGATGGTTGCCTATGGCTTTTCCCGATTCAAAGTAAAAAGCTTCAAATGGCTTTTTCTGATCTTATTAGGGACAATCATGCTGCCTACTCAGGTGACATTGATCCCGACCTTTATCCTTTTCAGGTATATCGGATGGTATGACACACTTCTGCCATTGATCGTTCCTGCATTTTTTGCTAATGCCTGGGATGTCTTTTTGTTCCGTCAATTCTTTATGTCCATCCCCCTCGAATTGGATGACGCCGCGAGGATTGATGGCGCGAATCCTTTGCAGATCCTCTGGTATGTCATTTTGCCTCAGTCAAAACCTGTGATCATTACGGTAACAATTTTTTCGATTCTTTATGCCTGGAACGACTTCTTCAACCCGCTTATCTATTTACAGAGCGAAAAGAATTGGACGATTTCATTAGGCTTACAAATGTTTAATGCGATTTATCGGAACAATGATGCTTATTTGCTGGCAGCATCTGTTGTCACCCTGATACCAATCGTCATCTTATATTTCATCGCACAGCGTTATTTCATCCAGGGTGTGGTTGTCTCTGGAGTAAAAGGATAAAAATCACAAGCCATACCTGAAAAATTTCAGGACTGAAGAAGAGTAAGGAGATGAATGATATGTTGAAAGTGGCAGTAATTGGTGGTGGATCTACCTATACACCGGAACTAATTATGGGTTTTTTGGCACACAGCGAGTCGTTTCCAATAGACGAACTCTGGTTAATGGATATCGATAAGGATCGTCTTGATGTTGTCGGCGGTTTTGCCCAAAGAATGGCAACTGCACGCAATGCACGTTTTCAAGTAATTTTGAGCACCGATCAGCGCGAATCCGTACGCGGCGCTAGTTATGTGATCACCCAATTACGGGTGGGACATATGGCTGCCAGGCGAGAGGACGAATATTTGGGAAGAAGACATGGCTTAATCGGTCAGGAGACCACTGGCGTGGGCGGGCTTGCGAAAGCGTTGCGTACCATTCCTGTGATACTCAACCTCGCCAAGGATATCCGTGAATTGTCTCCTGATGCCTTGCTAGTCAATTTTGCCAATCCGGCTGGTTTAGTCACCCAGGCCTTATCTCTCTACGCTTCAGAAGTCAAAGCTGTAGGTGTTTGTAATGTGGCAATTAATACCAAGATGGATATCATCTCAAAACTGGAAGAAAAACTCGGAAAGACAATTGATCCTCAAAATTGCCAGCTGAACACGCTTGGATTGAATCATCTGACCTGGCATCGCGGCTTTACGGTTAAAGGGGAAGACGTTTGGGAGATTGTAATAAACGATTACCTTGAGGAATTAAGATCTTCCGATGATCCAGAATACCCGGTGGAACTGATCGATACCATCCGGATGATCCCCAACTATTACCTGCAATACTATTACCTGACTCAGCATAAACTGGATAAACAGGAAAAATGGCCGCCGTCCCGGGCAGAGGAAGTCATGGAAATCGAGAAGGGTTTGCTTGCTTATTATAGCGATCCTGATCAAAGCGAACCCCCTGCAGACCTGATGAAAAGGGGTGGAGCATATTATTCCACTGTCGCCACCCAGCTGCTGAATTCCCATTTCAACGATCTGGGTGAGGTTCACGTGGTTAATACGCGAAACGGTGGCGCAATTACCGGATGGCCAGCGGATTGGGTGCTTGAGATGCCAGCCAGAGTGAACAGGCAAGGCATTCATCCGATAGCAGCAGAACCGCTCCCCGATGTCCATTCAAGCCTGGTGTATCGGGTTAAGACAGCCGAACTGTTGACTGCAAAGGCTGCTGTCACGGGCGATAAAAAACAACTTTACCTGGCACTGCTCGCACATCCGCTTGGACCTGATGCAGATAAGATTGAGGAAGTTATGGAAGATCTGCTCCTCACAAACAAAGCATATTTACCGCAATTCTCTTAAGAAATCGAGGAATCATGACCTCCTATTTTCTTGGTGGTGATTTGGGTGGTACAAAAACGCATGTAGTCATTTCCGACCAAAACGGGATGGTTTGTGGATTTGGTAAGGCAGGTCCTGGGAATCATGAAGGCATAGGCTTTTCGGGAGTAAAAAACAATCTTGGACGCGCAATTGGGCATGCCCTCGAAGTTGCTGGATTGACAATCGATCAAATTGATGGAGCCGGTTTCGGCATTGGCGGATACGACTGGTCGATCGAGTATGAGCCGCATATCAATATGATCCGATCGCTCGGCCTTACCTGTGCGCTTGAAATTGTTAATGACGCCGAATTAGGTCTCTTAGCCGGTTCGCCACAGCGTTGGGGCGTGGCAGTGGTTTCTGGAACGGGCTGCAATTGTCGGGGCTGGGACATTACCCGGACCCGGCGCGGACGCGTAACTGGTGGCGGTCTTGATCATGGAGAGTTTGCGGGTGCATCTGAGTTGATCTTTATGACAACCCGTGCCTTGGCTTATGAATGGACGGGTAGAGGACCCAAAACTCAGCTTTCGACAGCATTTATCGAAAAATATGGGGTGAAGGATCTTGAACAACTTCTGCAAGACAATATCTGTCACCTTATCGATATCGATGCTGAGGATGCTCCTTTGGTCTTCCAGGTAGCTGAGCAGGGTGACCCGGTGGCACTGGATTTGGTGAGATGGGCAGGATGTGAATTAGGTGAACTCGCGGTAACGGTGATCAGACAATTGGAATTTCAGGAGATCGAGTTCGATCTTGTACAGATTGGCTCGATGTTTGACGGGAGCCCTTTGCTTACTTCCGAGATGAAAAAGCGAGTGCATTCAGTCGCCCCTGGTGCCAAATTCATTCGGCTCCACGAACCACCGGTACTTGGAGCTGTGATCCTGGGGATGGAAACAGCTCGTACCCAATTAGAACCAGATGTAAGATCAAATCTTATTCAATCCATTTCCAAAGTACAGTGCAAAGGAAGCCGTGCTCTATGACTAAAAAACTAATTGTAAATGCTGATGATTATGGACATACGGCAGGGGTTTCAAGAGGGATCAGAGAAGCCCATCTGAATGGGCTGGTTACCTCCACCACGGCGATGATGAACCGTCCATTTGTGGTTGAAGCCTTAAAACTGGCTAAGGAAAACTGTCCCCGCCTGGGTATCGGTGTGCATTTGTGTCTGACAGCTGGTAAACCTCTTTTACCGCCAGAAATGGTGCCGAGCCTGGTCAATGAGGAAGGTTTTTTCTTTCATGAACCAGAATTTGCGTCAAGGCTGGGTATCATCAATATCAATGAAGTGCGTGCCGAGTGGCGGGCGCAAATCGAAAAATTCATGAATCTTGTAGGTCATGCGCCTGATCATCTTGATTCACATCATCACACTTCATACTTTTCCCAAATTTTGTTTGAAAGCATGCTCGCACTGGCTGCAGAATTTCAATGCAGAGTCCGGCGTCCTTTTGGAGAAGATTCCGAATATGGACCCGATGGTCTCTCGCAATCTGACCTTGTGACATTAATGAAATCTTTCGCTGAAAAAACTCCTAAGCCATTAACCACGAAGGGCTTTTTTGGGCGATTTTACGATGAAGGAGTCAGCGTCGCGACGCTGAAAGGGATCCTTCAGGAGGTCGCCGACAACCCCAACCTCGATAGTTTTGAGATCATGTGCCATCCTGCCTATGTGGATGATGAGTTGATGCAGATTTCAAGCTATAACCGCCAACGAGGTCTCGAACGTGCAGTGCTACAAAACGAAGAAGTAGTGAAGTTTGCGCGTTCTAATCTGAACATGATCAATTTCAGTGAATTGGTCGATTAGAAAAACCAGCCATATTTTCCATTCTTCAGCTTTTTTTTTACATTGAGCCTTACAACTTTTCGCAAGGCTCAATTCTGTAATTTCAGACCCAGGCGAGAAGAGACTGCATCAATTATTCTTTGCTACAATTAGCCAACATTAGATGAGGTGCATATGCCGTCAGAAACACAAGTAATATTCTCTACAGTCAGGGTGGGCAAGATCCATCCGCCCAATAAGCAGGTTCTCAAGGATATCTCCCTGGGGTTTTATTATGGAGCCAAAATTGGCGTATTGGGCTTAAATGGCTCGGGCAAGTCAACTTTGCTGCGCATCATGGCTGGCAAAGACCAGGATTACCTCGGCGAAATCCACCGCTCCAAGGGCTATACAGTTGGGTTGATGGAGCAGGAGCCAGTGCTCGATGAAGATAAGACAGTAATCGAGGTTATTAAGACTGCTGTACAACCGATCGTTGACCTCTTGTCGGAATATGACAAGATCAATGAAGCTTTTGCTGACCCCGATGCAGACTTTGAGGCTCTGATAGAAAAACAAGGTAAACTGCAGGAGCAGCTGGATCATCACGATGCCTGGAACCTGGACAGCCATCTCAAGCTGGCTATGGATGCCCTGCGTTGTCCGCCTGCGGATACACCGATCAAAGTGCTCTCCGGTGGTGAGCGGCGGCGTGTGGCTCTGACCAAGATCCTGCTCGAAGAACCGGATATTCTCCTGTTGGATGAACCCACCAACCACCTGGATGCTGAATCAGTGGCCTGGCTGGAGCATCACCTCCAGAATTATGAAGGCACGGTTATTGCCGTGACGCATGACCGTTATTTCCTCGACAATGTGGCAGAGTGGATTCTGGAATTGGATCGGGGTGAAGGGATTCCATGGCATGGAAATTACTCCTCCTGGCTGGAGCAGAAGCAGGAACGCTTGCGCGTAGAAGAAAAGAGCGAAAGCAAACGCCAACGTACGCTGCGACACGAGCTCGATTGGATCAGAATGTCGCCTAAAGCCAGGCAGGCAAAAGGGCAGGCACGCGTGACCGCATACGAAAAGTTGCTCACCCAGGAGCACGAGAAGCTTCGCAAAGACCTGGAAATTTATATCCCTTCCGGTCCAAGATTGGGAGATGTGGTTATTGAACTGAATGGGGTCAGTAAAAGTTTTGGGGAGCGGGTGTTGCTCGAGGATCTGGATCTTTCTATACCGCCCGGATCGATAGTTGGCGTCATCGGTCCCAATGGCGTCGGTAAATCGACTTTGATCAAGATCATTGCTGGTTTATTACAACCTGACAAAGGTACAGTTACGCTGGGAGAAACGGTCAAATTAGGTTATGCAGACCAAATGCGCACCCTGGATCCAGACGCTACTGTGTTCGAAGCGATCACTGGTGGAGCAGACAACCTGCAACTCGGTGAAATGACTGTTAATGGCCGCGCTTATTGCGCATCGTTCAACTTCACTGGTTCTGATCAGCAAAAGGCGATCAAAACGCTTTCCGGTGGAGAGCGCAACCGAGTATTCCTGGCAAAAACGTTAAGCGTTGGGGCTAACGTTTTGCTGCTGGACGAGCCTACCAATGACCTTGATGTAAACACGCTGAGGGCGTTGGAACAGGCATTGGAAGAATTTGCCGGCTGCGCGGTGATTGTCAGCCATGATCGCTGGTTTTTGGATCGCGTCACCACGCATATCCTGGAACTGGGCGGAGAGGACAGTACAAGGCTGTTTTTGGGTAACTGGTCTGATTATGAGGAATACCAGTTGAAACAGTATGGGCGAAATATGGGCGTAAGCCGTAAAGATACGATGCGGGAATTGAAACGGAGTTGATCAGGAATTCGATTTTAAAATCGGACGGAATAATTTACCCTGCTACTAATCTTGCCCTACAACTGCATTACTGATAAACAAAAAAAGCTGGTCAATTGACCAGCTTTTCCTATTTTTTCTATTCCTTAATCCAGAATTTTTACATCCTGAGCTTGTGGGCCTTTTGCGCCGTCTACGACGCTGAATTCAACTGTTTGATCTTCTTTTAACGAGCGAAAACCTTCACCAATAATTGCGCTGTAATGTACAAATACATCTTTGTCATTGGATTTTCTGGCAATAAAACCATAGCCTTTTTCACCATTGAACCATTTGACAGTTCCAACTTCTCGTTCAGACATTTTACTACTTCCTCTCTTGATAAAAAAAATATTCTTAGGTGTTTACATCGTTTTTTACTCGACTGCAAACTGACCAAACTATGTAAATTTACTACATTTTAAATATTTGTCAATTTCCTTCGATATTCCTGTTCCTCTCCAAAAACTCTAAAACTCCATACATGACCAACAAAAATGCGCCTCCCTCATCCAGGTTACCGATGATCGGCAAATTATCTGGGATGAGTTCAACAAGACCGAAAGTGGGGTTGAGAATGTAAACCAGACCAATCGCTGCAACTACATAAACCAACCAGCGAGGAACGCCATAGGATGACAATGGTCGAAAGTTGAATGCTTTTCTTGGGTTTTCGTTCGGATCGGGTGAATTGCCGATATCGATAATTTTTGGATCTTTCATTTTCTTCCTGCCATTCTATTGTACGCTAAAAGAACTGGGGTAGGTAGTTTTGGTTCGATTCGAGGATTTCGTCCAATACTTTTTCTGCCAGGTCGAGATCATCTATCACAGGGTCAAGCAGCAGACTTTGAATTGCCAGCTGACGGTCACCGTGAACAACCGCATCGATTCCCAATTGAGCTGTTGTGACCTCACGCTGCAGCAAAGCGAGAACGCCCTTAGGCAGTTCAAACTGACTGACAGGTGTTATAGCATTTTGTTTTACTAATGCCGGAAATTCGACCACCGCGTTATTGGGAAGGCCGGAAATAGTCCCCAGGTTGGGTCGGTTGACCGCTTCCCAGATTGTTTCTTTACCAGTCACCATAGCTTCAATAATTTCGATGGCACCTTCTGAGTGGGTTTGCACATAGCGCGCAATGTTTTGCTTTTGCAAGATATCTTCCGATACCTGCTTCCAAAGATCGGCCCGGTTTCCTTCAAAATATTCCCAGTCATAGAGAGAAAGATCGTACTTTTCCCATGGTTTTGTGCGGTTGCAGCTCATCCACGGCAGATATTCACACAGATGTTCATCTCCAGGAATCGGGAAAAGATCAAAAGCTCCGAAAACTTCTTGTGTCAGAGGTTCAAAATTGGCGGGCAGTTCATTCCAGCGCTTCCTGAAGAGAGGGTAAAGGTCTTCTCCTGTCTGGCGGTCACGCACCTCCAGCATCCAGGTGAAATGATTCAAACCGACAGCAGTGATCTTAAAATGCTTCATACCTGCCATAGCCATCCGACGCTGGCCTTCGGCATAATTCGGGTCAGCATGGGAGCTGAGAAAGGTATCAGCGCCTTCGATGCCATAATCAGCTGCCAGGGCCTTGGCGACCATGGCATAGCCTATCGACAATTGATGACACAAACCGACAGATTTAATGGATGAATACTCGTTGATCAAATAACAGATGCGGTGCATTGGATTACTGAAGTTAAGAAACCACGCGGATGGGCACCGCACTTCCATCTCATGCGTGATGTCCAGAATAGTGTTCACATTCCGGGCGGCATGGGCAAAACCACCAGGTCCCCCGTTTTCAGCATAGGGCTGTCTGACCCCGTAACGGCTGCCAAGTTCAAAATCTTGCTGCCAAAGTCGCTCACGGGGTTGGACCTCGATTGCACTGATGACAAAATCTGACTCATTTAAGGCGTTTTTGTGGGAAGAATGACTTGTTATTAGTTTGCCGGAACCCCACTCGGAATTAAGCCAGTTTGCCAAAGAGCTGATCAGATCCAGGGATTCCTGGTTGGTATCCACCAGGGCAAGTTCTGCTTCCCGCAGTACTTCGCTCTGCAACAATGTGATCAGTGTGCTCAGGCCAAATGAGTGGCTGCCAGCACCAAGGCAGGTTATTTTGGTCATAGTTTGTACCCTTTTGTACGGAAATAGTCCACCATAGCTGCAGCAGCTTTCCGTCCAGCACCCATGGCGAGGATGACAGTAGCACCCCCGGTGACAATATCACCCCCGGCAAAAACTCCGGGCATACTGGTGGCGTTCGTTCCCTCATCTACCACAATGTTGCCCCTGCGATTGACTTCAATTTGAGGGGTCGATTTGTGGATGATAGGGTTTGAACCGTTTCCGATTGCTATCACAGCGACACCGAGCGGTTGCATATACTCGGAACCAGGGACCGGGACAGGTCTGCGGCGGCCACTGGCATCCGGCTCACCCAGCTCCATTTTCTGCAGGCGCACTTCAGTCAGGTTGCCATCAGCATCGCCGATGAACTCAAGCGGATTACGAAGGTAAGCAAACTGAACACCTTCGGCGATGGCATGTTCGATCTCTTCTTTGCGACCGGGCATTTCTTCCTGTCCACGGCGGTAGATGATATAGGTTTCTTTCGCTCCCAGCCTGAGCGCAACCCGGGCTGAATCGAGCGCGGTATTACCCCCGCCAAAAACGCCGACGATCTTCCCGTGCAGGTTGTGAATGGGAGTGTCGACAAAAGGATATTGATAGGCTTTCATCAGGTTGATGCGAGTGAGGAAGTCATTAGCCGAGTAAATGCCTACCAGATCCTCACCGGGAATTCCTAGAAAATGCGGCAAGCCGGCACCTGAGCCAATAAAAGCACCATCAAAATTATATTCCTCGAGTAATTCGGGGATCGTGAAGGTGGCTCCGATCAGGGTGTTGGGAACAAAAAGCACACCCAGTTGCTTGAGAGCTTCCACTTCCTGTGTGACGATTGTCTTGGGAAGACGGAATTCCGGGATGCCGTATCGCAGCACACCGCCGAAATCGTGCATAGCTTCAAAGACAGTCACCTGCACACCGGCTTTTGCCAGATCACCAGCGCAGCTCAGTCCTGCTGGACCAGAGCCGATGATAGCAGCTTTCGGTGCGTTCTCGACTTTTTTTGGTTCCTGGCTTTTGAGTCCACTCTCTGCTAATTTATCGGATGCAAATCTTTCAAGTGCGCCAATCGCTATCGGTTGTCCTTTTTTAAGCAGGATACAGGCACCTTCACATTGATCAGCTTGGGGACAAACACGTCCACATACCATTGGCAGGGAGTTGTCTTGTTTGATTGATGATCCGGCTTCTGCGAATTTTTGCTCTTTGATCAGCTTGATGAACTGGGGGATTTGCACGGAAACCGGGCAGCCTACGACACAGCGAGGGTTGCGGCATTGCAGGCAGCGTTTGGCTTCTGCGAGAGCTTGTTCTTCGGTGAAACCGAGAGCAACCTCATCAAAATTATGGATTCGGTTCTCGATGGGCAACTCGGGCATGACCTGGCGCTGCTTATCGAGAATTTTTACCGATTCGAGCAGTTTGTCATCATCGAGTTCGGCAATTTGGGCATCGAGCCGGCAATCTTCGTCATCCTTATAAGCACGCGTGCGTTGGATTACGCTGGTGAAATCAACAAGATGACCGTCGAATTCAGGCCCGTCCACACATGTGAACTTGGTTTCTTTACCGACCTGCACACGGCAGCCGCCACACATACCGGTGCCATCGACCATGATGGTGTTCAGACTGACGGTGGTGGGGATATCATATTTGCGTGTCAGATCACTGATGGCGCGCATCATAAAAAGTGGACCGATAGCCAAAACGTGATCGAATTTCTGCCCCTCATCCAGAAGTTCCTGCAGTTTACCGGTAACGAATCCGTTGTATCCATAACTGCCATCGTCGGTGGTTAAATACAGGTGATCACTGGCTGCTGCAAGCTCTTCCGTGAGGATGAGCAGGTCCTTATTGCGGGCGCCAACAATGGCGGTGACTTCATTCCCAGCCTGTTTAAGTGCTCGCGCAACAGGGTAAGCAACTGCCGCCCCAACGCCGCCACCAACAACGCAAACCTTGCCGAAATTTTTAATATCCGAAGGGTTTCCGAGAGGACCGAGCACATCATGAATGGTTCCTCCAACCGGAATGGCGTCCATCAGAGTTGTGCTCTTACCAACCGTCTGAACGATCAGGCGGATCGTCCCGGTTTCTGTATTTTGGTCAACGATTGTGAGAGGTACCCGCTCGCCTAATTCGCTCAATCGCAAAATAACGAATTGTCCGGGTTTTGCTTTTTTTGCGATATAGGGGGAGTAGATTTGGTATGACTTGACGCGATCAGCCAGCGTCTCTTTTTGAATAATGGTATTTAGTTCTATGGGGAGCTCCTAAAAAAGAATTAAGGATAAGCCTGTATGGTTTCTTCGACCTGCAGGCACCAATACAAATTTTCACCCTTTTCAGGGTTGAGTGAATAGACCAGACAATAGCGCCCTGGGGTAAGATCTCCTTCGGGGGTGAGCACGTAGAGATTGTTTTCGGCTGGAATAGCCTTGTATGCCACTGGTTCATCATTTGAATTGCGCAACTCGAGTCGATTCATCGTTACGATCATAGTGTTTAAGACAATTTCAGGTTTAGGGTTTTTTGAGACCGGGACACCTTCGGTGCCTTCAGGAACTGCCTGGTTCATAGCCATTTCAAAATATTGATCGTTTTCAAGAATGAAAACACCGTTATCAGCAGGTTGCACAGCCAAAATCTGGGTTGGGCGACTGAGATAGGGGATATCGACATTGAGCAATGTGGAACCGATCAGAATACCGATGATAATAAAGATCATCAGAGTCAAGCCGTAGAGTGCTATATCCAGCCAGGGCTTTCGTGTATGGGCTGGTTGGGCTGTTTGGACGTCTTGTTCAGAAGTTACCGCTACGGGTCGCACGGCGACAACCGGCTCTTGCTTTGGGTTCTCTGCGATGACGTGCTCAGCTGCCTGCGAGGGCGACACGGCAGATTCTTTAAACAGCCCGATCGGGTGGGTATAATCTGAAAGTTTTTCTCCTGGTTTGGGAGGAATATATTTTTTCCGTTCAATGAATGCCAGACCACGTTGGGCAGGGCGATTACCGGGGTCGATCTCGAGTGCTTTTTTAAGAAAAATGGTTTGTTTATCTTCGTCTTCGATGATTGCTGAGAGCCAGACCCATACATTCGCGTTTTCGGGTTCTTCTACGATGGCATCTTTTAGATGTCCCAGAGCCTCTTCCATCAGACCGGACTTGGCTGCTTCGATTCCTTTTTCTAATGATGATGACATAGTGATACTCCGAATGAAGTCATTGATGTTTAAATTTTACCATATAGATAATGATAAACTAAAATTATGCGATAAAAGGAGCCGATATGAAGATCGCTATTATCAGTGATACACACAACCATCTCAACAACATCCAGGCAGTCCGAAGGCTGATTCTGGCAGAGGATGTGGCAGTTGTTATTCATTGTGGTGATCTGACCGAAGCAGATATGCTGGATTACTTTGGTGATTTTCCTCTCTTTTGCGCCTTCGGCAATGGTGACTTTGCCCCTGAGGTTGAGCAACGCTTGCATTGGCTCAACCCTGACAACAAATCAGGCGAAAACCTGGATCTGGAGCTTTACTCAAAAAAGATCTTCGTGACCCACGGTCATCGATCCAGCTTGAGCAAGGCAATTGAATCAGGTGAGTATGATTATGTTTTTCATGGTCATACACATCGGTTCAAGGATGAGTTAGTGGGTAAAACACGGGTGATCAACCCGGGTGCTTTGGGCGGAAAGAAGGTGAATGATCGTTCTTTCGTTATCCTGGACTTGGAAACCGGTATTTTGCGAAGGTTTGAGGAACCGTTCTAATTTGAACTGATACCTCTTGACGCTACACTAATCAGATATATAATCATATTCACGGATTTGAATATGATTAATGACCAGACAAAAAATAAACCTCCCTTTGAAGCCGAGTCGGTAGTATTTAAAGCGCTTAATCATCCAGTACGATTAGCTATCCTCGAAGTTTTACGCGATGGAGAACACTGTGTCTGCCACCTGTCCGCTTATTTGGGTCAGCGCCAGTCGTATATTTCCCAACAGTTAATTGTTCTAAGAGAGTCTGGGCTGGTACAGGATCGACGGGATGGATGGAACGTTTATTACAGCGTTGTCAATTCATTAGTATTTGAAATTGTGGATGGTGTCCGTGCCCTTAGCGGGGCAGAAGCTTCAACTCTGCCTATCGCTCAAACTGAATGCACTTGCCCAAGCTGCAGCTCAAAGAAAAGTAATTAAAACATAAATCCATAAGGATCAGGAGAAAAGAAAATGACAATCATAAAAATACTAGGTTCTGGATGTCCTAACTGCCAGCGTCTTGCTGCAAATGCTCATGAAGCTGTCGAGAAACTTGGTGTGGAAGCCACGATAGAGAAAGTCACTGACTATGCTGGAATCCATAGCTATCCGATTTTAGCCACACCGGGGTTGGTGATTGATGAAAAACTGGTATCAGCAGGCAGGATTCCCAGTGTGGATGAAATTGTTTCCTGGTTGGAAGAATAATTTCTGGAAAGGCTTTTATTATGACGGAATATCTTGAAACACAGGTCGATAAGTTCACATTTAAAGTCGAAAAAGACAGGTTTTACACAACCTTTGGTGTCTGGGCACTCCTTTACGGTGGTACTGCTCGGATTGGTTTGTCTGATTATCTGCAGCAAACCAGCGGAGATATCGCTTTTGCTGATATACAGCCGGCAGGAACCGTGCTGGGGACTGGAGAAGCATGTGCTTCAATTGAGACGATCAAGGTTGACCTTGAAATCCTCAGCCCCTTGGCAGGAAAAATTTTACGAGTCAATCCTTCCTTAGAGATGACGCCGGAAGTGATCAATGAGGACCCATACGGTCAAGGCTGGCTCTGTGAGATTGAGCCTTCTGATTGGGAAAATGACCTGGCAAACCTGCTAGCTCCCGAAGCTTACTTTGAGATTATGAAAAACCAGGCTGAAGAAGAATTAAAGAAAAAATGAGTAAAGAGAAAAAAGTAATCATTATTCCCTGCAGCGGGGTTGGTAAATCGTTTGGGACAGTGAGCCGTATGGCAGCCTACCAGGTGACTGAAGATGACCGCCCCGCCACGACGCAGTTGGTTCCATTGGCACTGTTGGTACTAGGCGATGAGGAAGCACGTGAAACCGTGGAAAATAACCCGGTAGTTGTCATTGATGGGTGCCAACTGGCTTGTGCTAAAAAGATGGTGCTTGAGTCTGGAGGTACAGTTTCCAAAGAAATGGCAGTATTGGATTTTTACCGACAAAACCGAGAATTGAAACCCCAGGGAATATCTCAATTAAACGAAGGTGGTAAAAAGCTGGCTTCGGTAATAGCTGCAGCAGTTGATCTTGTCGTTGATGAACTGACCGAGGAAGGCGGCAAAAATGGCTGATCGCTTGCAGAAAAAGGTTGGAATCGTTACCTGTTCAGGTGAGGAACTGGCTGAAGGGACTGTCTCACGATTGGCTGCTCTCAAAGTATTGGAGAAATTACGCCCTGATGACACTGTTACAATCTGTCTGCCATTGTTTTTGGCTGGCGGGGAAGGTGATCGCGCCTTTGCCAAATTCTATCCGACGATTACGATTGATGGCTGCGATAAACGCTGCGCTTACCGAGGAACTCAGAAATATTCCAATACTCCTGCTGCTAGTATCGTTATTACTGATTTGGCAGCCGAGCAAGCCCTGGGTGAAATTGAGGGAAAAAGCGATCTGAATGCAGCTGGTTTGACAGCCGTTGACCTGGCTGCTGAGCAGGCCGCTGGGCAGGTGGACGAATTGCTTGGCAAGCATTGGAGCCGGCGGGAGGGTGCTTTTACACAGACGAACCCTAAGGACGAGGATAGCCACGAAGTTACAGCAACTTGTTCCTGCGGGTCAGGAATCCCGGTGCAGTTATTTGAGATTGATGGTCGTAAATTTGAAATCGTGGCGCTGCCGCTGCTATTCAAGACTTTTTCTGGGCAAAGAAAGGCTCCTTCAGATGATACGCTCAAGGAGATTATTGCGGAAGTCAGAATCTATAACGTGATTGAACCTGAAAATGAAACAGCCCTGATAGATAAGATCGACCAGGCTTATCAGGATTATTGGAAAGATAACGAGAGCAAGCATGAGCAAAACTGAAACCTACATTACAACGCTTCGTTGGACCGGTGGGCATGTGGGGCACATAGCCCTGGGTAATGGGCCTGAAATGGATTTTTCAGCTCCGCCCAACTCCCAGGGTCAAGCAGGAGTATTGACTCCGGAAGATGCTTTCGTAGCAGCTGCCAATAGTTGCATTATGCTCATGTTTATATGGGCGGTCGAGCGTTACAGACTCAATTTATTATCCTATGAGTGCCGGGCAGAAGGCACCAAGCTGATCGAGCTGGATCGGACTGAAACCTTTACGCATCTGCACCTTTGGCCTTTCATCAAGGTTTCTGCTCAGGGAGAAGCCCCCGAGATTGTCCATGGACGGGTATTACGTGCTGTACAATCGGCGCAAAAATATAGTTTGATTGCGAATTCGGTTAAGTCTGAGATCATAATTGACCCTGATATTGAAATATTGGCGTAGATGGTTTTGAAAATTTTCGTTAGAGCAAAAACCTTGCGAAAAAAACCAGAATGAGTATAATAACTGCCTATCGGGGCGTGGCGCAGTCCGGCTAGCGTGCTTGCATGGGGTGCAAGAGGTCGAAGGTTCAAATCCTTTCGCCCCGACACCAGACCGCTTACATTGTGAATATCCATATGTAAGCGGTTTTAGTTTAAATATTATCTTCTTTGTGTTGAGCCTGGAATCTATAAAAATAGTTTGCTTTTCCATTTATACTCATTTAACAAAAAATCGGTTTTTACTCACAATCATTGGAAAAGCCTAAATAGAAGCGATCCGCCGTCTGATTCGGTGGCTTGGTCAGGGTTGGTAGGTTTTTTGCGCACCTATCAGTCGCTTTGTTTTATCATATCGATAGTATCTTAATCCATTTTCTTCGGGAACTGTGTTGATATCCTCAAAGTAAATCCTTGACAATCATAAACCTACAAGACTTTACAAAAATTTGTGGTGGTTTTAGGCAGACTTATCATAAAAACGTTACCAATCAATGACAATGTGAATTTCTACCAGCACAGTAACTATGATTACTTGATATTTCTGATTCTTGAGACGATTCAACAGATGAGAAAAATCAAAATTTCGGGTGATGACCCGAAATTATTGGAGTACGATAACATCTGAAGGTAAGACAATTAGTCTTGAGGAATTAACTTTAGCGCTTGCATTAGCACTTCATTGTAGTAAGGATTGACCTTATTCTCCAACGGTCACTAATGGAATGTAAATTAAAATAGCCGGTTCGGGGGGTGTGGGGACTTTGGCGACGACGCAGTTGGACAATTGTGAAAAACAGACTGCGCCAGTCTCCGCGGCTTCCACTTAGTAGAAATAATTGCGATCGAACTGGATGTTGGTGTCTTCGAAACTGTTGGTTGTAACCTGCGCGACGCGGGTCATGGTGCCAATGCAGGTTGCGGTGCTGCGATAGACATTATAGACATCCGCGCCTGGCAACTCAGGCCAGGTGAGGAGAATCGATGCTTCTTTGACAGTGGCTTTAACAACCGGGTCTCCGCCAAAACACTTGCCGATTGGCTCTGCCAGGCTGGCAACAGTGCCGACACCGGCTTTGACGGTGGCAACCGTGGCAGGCAGGTACATCTTATCAATTGTGTCGGTGGTCTTGTGATAATGCGGGTTCGTGTCCCGAAGACCTTCACAACCATAACCTGGATCGGGCTGGTAGTTTTCCAAAATTTCGATGGCACCCACGCCGGCATCCCAAAACGAAGCATGGTCAGATGCCCTGATTGCCCGGTCTGTCAGGTAGTCATATGTCAGACCGAGGTTGTAAAGGGCGTTTACTTCGGTAAAACATGTACCGACTGCATTCGAGTTTGCCATCGTGCCCACGTGCATTTCGATACACATATCTTTGTCGTTGTCGTAGCCGAACATGTCCAGGTTGACCACGCCGCGGATTTTGCTCATTTCGGCAGGATGGTCGGCGACATATTCTTCACTGCCCCAGAGCCCCTGCTCTTCACCGGTAAAGAAAATCAGTTTGATGGTGTAGTCAAACTCGTAATTACGCAAAAGCCTGGCAGCTTCCATGAGGGCAGCGATGCCGCTGGCGTTATCTTCAGCGCCTGGCGCGAGCGTGTTTGGGGAGCCGGAGGTGCTGTCCATATGGGCAGTCATCAATACGAATTTGTCAGCATTTGGTCCGTGACCGGGAATGGTGACTACCTTGTTTTTCCAGGTAGCTAATTGTTCAGGCTGATCGGATTGGAAAAAGAATTCGTCCTGATCGATTGTGGTGGTGATCATCTTATAAGTACCATCTGGGTTTTCCGTGATTTCCTTCGCTTCCATTACCCCAGTCTGATGATAAGAAGTGGTATAGACATGGTCTGTCAGTGACAAACCATCCACGTAGCCAAGTTTTAGCAATTCCTGGTGAAGATAATCGTATGCCATCGCATTCGGATTACTTGAGAACAGCTGGGATGAATAACGCGTCAGGATGGTTCGGTAGGTCCCATTAATCATCACCTGGTTGGCTCCACTAAAATCACGGATCCATTTATCGACATTAATATTGGTGATACGGTTAAGCATGGTAC